>ERZ1048068.62-NODE-62-length-102697-cov-23.311461_pt1 | contig 102697 bp, 92 predicted proteins | sample MGYA00383098_ERZ1048068 | MGnify/ENA primary metagenome ERZ1048068 (study PRJEB29581, sample SAMEA5548368) | metagenome | biome: marine; feature: coastal; material: water | depth 1 m | study: Short-term variability in the microbial, nano- and picoplankton...
GGCAAAGGAATCTCAGAAAAGTTAAAATTTCCATTATTAAAAACAACGCGGTCTGTAGGTCCAGTTGCAAAGAAATCTTGAAAGCCATCCCCATTGAAATCCCCAATAGAGAACCCCTCATAGCCAGCAAAACCACCAAGTGTCTTTATATAGGAGAATGTTCTGCTTCTATTATTTCTATATATTATCACCATATTATTACTAAGATTCTTAATAAAGACATCTAAAAAACCGTTGTTATTGAGATCTACTGCATCGAATTCTTGGAAGGCACCCGTTTCACGAAAAACAACGTGACTAAAATTCGCATCCCCGTCGTTGAAGAGAATGTACGATCTATCCAAAGATGATTTGTACCAAATATCGTCGTAACCATCACTGTCCATGTCCGCTATACTTGCCACTTCAATAAGCCCGCCATCTCCACTAGAGATAGCCGTCGATGTAAACACAGGGCCTTCCTGTGGATCCACCTCACCACCGATCAAACCATTGGAATAAATCAACAATTCTGTTCCTGAAAACACAAGGATATCATTGTCTCCATCCCTGTCAAAATCTGAAGCCTGTATATGGGAGGTATTACTCGACAAAGCAATATCATCATCAATAGTTCGCTTCGTGAAACCAGCGTTGCCATTGTTTTCAAACCAATACAAACTGATTGTCTCTAAAGCAGCCCCAATCACATCAATGTCACCATCATTGTCAATATCCACAGGCACTCCTCCTATTGGTTTTAACACTGTTCCTCTTTCCTCTGGTTCAATTAAATTTTTAACACCCATGGTTTGCAAGTCGCTCGCCACCGGAGCACTTACTTTGAAAGAATAAGTATGTCCGAATCCAAAAAAGCTACCTGTAGTGTCAGACAATCGCTTGCTGACGGTTACAGTTATCGTCTCTCCTGCAAAATAATTAGAGGAAGGCGAAAAAGTGACTACATTGTTGGACGTACTATACGTTCCCGCAATCAGTCCCGTATGACTTCCCTTGACAACAATGTTGTCTGCATTCACCGTTCCCTCCTCTAACGGATCACTAAAAATTAAAGAAATCGTGGCGTCCATGGAGACATTGGTCTCATGAAAAGAGGGGGCTGAATTTACGAGCACCAAATTCTGTGCCCCCATTCCCATTGCCATCGCTAAAAAAATTGCCCAAATCGTACATCGAAGATTGCTTTTAATTGTATTCATTTTGAGTGTAATTACATCTATAGATACGCAATATCAAACATAAATACCATTATATGCTTCAATAAATGAATATCCCCCGAGAACGAGTTGCTAAACGTTGTTATTTGGTTATATCTGGGAATTGCAACCTGTACTCTTTCGCAATTACATCTCATGACCTATCCTCTTTTTGTAAATCCTATAAAATTCCCTATTTTGCACACACCATTTTCCAAACCAAACCAAACCAAACCAATGAAAGACATCTCTTTAATATTTGATTTCCCCAAATACCAATTGGAAAATTTCAAGCTCGACAAAGCTTTTACAACGAAATACAATGGGCAATGGACAAGTATTTCTACACAGGAATACATGGATCAATACACTAAAATTAGCCGAGGTCTTTTAAAATTAGGAATTCAGGCCAATGAAAAAATTGCGGTTATTTCAACAACCAACAGAACCGAATGGAATGTCTTGGACATGGGTGTTTTGCAAATTGGTGCACAAAATGTTCCTATTTATCCGACTATTTCAAAAGAAGATTACGAATATATTTTAAATCATTCTGAAGCTAGTTATTGCTTTGTCTCTGACAGCTCTATTCTCGAGAAACTCAACCAAATTAAAGGAAACACACCACTCAAGGAAGTTTATACTTTTGATCAGATCGCTGGTGAGAAGAACTGGCAAGAACTTTTAGAACTCGGCGAAGACGCTTCGTTTGACACAGAATTAGAGGCTCGGAAAAATGCTGTACAGCCGCATGATTTGGCAACAATTATTTACACCTCAGGAACTACTGGAAAACCGAAAGGTGTGATGCTTTCTCACAACAACCTTGTGTCCAATGTCTTGGACAGTATCCCGAGAGTACCGCTAGAACACGGAAATGCCAAAGCATTGAGTTTTTTGCCCGTATGTCACGTTTTTGAACGAATTATCCTCTACCTCTATCAAGCGTGCGGGATTGAAATTTATTTTGCAGAATCTCCAGAAACCATTAGCGACAACCTCAAAGAAATTCAGCCCAACATCATGACTGCCGTGCCTCGATTGTATGAAAAAGTTTATGATAAAATAGTCAGCAAAGGAGCTGAATTGACGGGGATTAAAAAGAAATTATTTTTCTGGGCGGTGGAACTAGGACTCGCATTTGAACCTTTCGGAGCGAACGGAGTCTGGTATGAACTCAAGTTGAAAATTGCTCGCAAACTAATTTTTAGCAAATGGAAAGAGGCCTTGGGAGGTAATATAAATACATTGGTATCTGGTTCTGCTGCATTACAACCTCGATTGACACGCATCTTTTCTGCAGCAGGCATGCCTATATTGGAAGGGTATGGACTTACAGAAACCTCGCCTGTTGTCTCTGTAAACTGCCCTTACAACAAAGGGATTCGTATTGGTACAGTTGGAAGAATTATTGACAATGTAGAGGTAAAAATTGCCGAAGATGGCGAAATCCTTGTCAAAGGACCCAATATCATGCTAGGCTACTACAAAGACCAAGAAAAGACAGCCTCGGTCATGACCGGAGATTATTTTCACACAGGAGATATTGGGGAAGTTTCAGCGGATGGTTTTCTCAAAATTACCGATCGTAAAAAAGAAATGTTCAAAACTTCCGGAGGAAAATATGTGGCGCCTGCACTGCTCGAAAACGAACTCAAACAGTCTCGATTTATTGAGCAAATAATGGTCGTGGGGGAAGGAGAAAAAATGCCCGCAGCTTTGATTCAACCGAATTTTGAATTTGTGCGCGAATGGGCCAAGCGCAAACATATATCGCTGGGCAATTCAAATGAACAAATGGTCTCAAACGAGGAGATTATTGGCAGAATACAGCACGAAATAGATACTTGCAACGCCAATTTTGGGAAATGGGAACAGATCAAAAAATTCAAACTTACAGCAGACGAATGGAGCATTGATGGCGGACATTTGACGCCTACCCTTAAAATGAAGCGCAAAGTGATCAAAGCTATTTATCAAGATTTGTACAATAGTATCTATACAAAAAAATAAGAACCGCTTAGTAATTCCAAAAAAAAACTGCAATGTATGTATGCAGCGTATGTCCTAAAAAAAATAGCATTGCAATAAAAAAAACCGCTTCACTTGGAGCGGTTTTTTTTTATTTTATCTTGATTTCAAAGGCCTGGTTTCCTTCCAACACCCCCTTGAGCACATCGTTTTCTTTGACCCTTCCAACTCCAGCAGGGGTTCCGGTAAAAAGGACGTCTCCTTTTTTTAAAGTTAAAAACTGAGAAACATACGCAATCAATGCATCGATACTCCAAAGCATATGACGGGTATTTCCCTCTTGCACCCGTTCGTTGTTTTTCGACAGTGAAAAGTTCAAAGCTTGGAGGTCATCAAAATCTTGTTTTTTGTAAAAATTACCAATAACTGCGCTCCCATCAAAGGCTTTGGCTTGCTCCCAAGGATGCCCCTTCTCTTTTGCTTTGGCTTGTATATCCCTCGCAGTAAAATCGATCCCCAAACCTATTTCGTCATAGTATTTGTGCGCAAACTTAGGACTGATGTGCTTCCCTACTTTGTTTATTTTTACCAAAACCTCAACTTCATAATGGACATCATCGGAAAAAGACGGTATAAAAAAAGGCATTTTTTTTGGTAAGATAGCAGAGTCTGGCTTTAAGAAAAATAGTGGTGCCGTTGGCTTTTCATTTCCCAACTCTGAAATATGCTGTGCATAATTTCTACCAATACAAATTATTTTCATGTATCAATTTCTTTAGATTTTGTAACTATTCTCCTGTTTCCGGAAAAACAATCGCTTTGTTTCCATCCACAATAATTTGATTGTTCAAATGACAATTCACTGCACGAGCCAATACCAATGTCTCAATATCTGCACCTATCTTTTTCAAAGATGCAGGCGTACTTTCGTGTGTTACTCTTTCTACCCCTTGCTCAATAATCGGCCCCTCGTCTAGCTCTTCTGTGGCGTAATGTGCCGTTGCACCGATAATTTTTACACCTCTTTCGTAGGCACGCTTGTAAGGGTTTGCTCCTTGAAAAGCCGGTAAAAAGGAATGATGGATATTGATAATTTTACTTTCGTAGTGTGCGATGAATCCCGTCGACAAAATCTGCATGTAACGTGCCATGATAATCAAATCAATACCAGCGGTGTCAAACAATTCAGTCAGCGCCTTCTCCTGCGCTACTTTGGTCTCTTTGGTGACCGGTTTGTAATAAAAAGGAATGCCAAACATGTCGGCAATGGGCTGTAATTTCTGGTGATTACTCACCACCATTGAAATGTCACAATTCAATTTTCCTTCTTTGTGTCGGTGCAACAAATCGTATAAATTATGGCTCGTATGAGACACCATAATGGCTACTTTTTGTTTTTTTCTTCCATAGTCAACACTCCAATTAATTTGGTACGCTTCGGCCAACTTGGAAAAACGTTTCACAAGTTGTTCTTTGCTCAACAAAACGGAATTGTCTACCGCCAAACGAATTCTCATAAAAAACTTTGCAGACGTTGCATTGGTATATTGCTGTGAACTGATGATATTAAAGCCTTCGGAATAGAAAAAATGTGTGAGCTTGGCAATGATCCCCTTTTGATCGGGACATTTAATTAAAAAAGTAACTATTTGTGGTTTCATAGATGTGTCTTAAAATTAAAAAAGTGAAAACCACAACGAGTCGCACTTTTTTCGTAAACTTTTCTGTTTGTTTTGTTTCCTTCTGCAAATCCAGAGCATTTGCAATGCTTTCATTTGTTAGACGATGTATTTTTTATCAAAATTTGGCTTTCTTTTTTCCAAAAAAGCATTTCTTCCTTCTTTGGCCTCCTCGGTCATATAGGCCAAACGGGTTGCTTCTCCTGCAAACACTTGTTGCCCTACCATGCCATCATCCGTCAGGTTCATCGCAAATTTCAACATTTTTATGGAAGTGGGAGATTTTTCTAAAATTTCCTGCGCCCACTGATAGGCTGTTTCCTCCAACGCGTCGTGAGGAATGACAGCATTGACCATTCCCATTTCGTAGGCTTCTTGAGCGGAGTAATTTCTTCCGAGAAAAAATATTTCACGTGCCTTTTTTTGCCCTACCATTTTGGCCAAATACGCAGAACCATATCCTCCATCAAAACTCGTCACATCTGCATCTGTTTGTTTGAAAATTGCGTGTTCTTTACTGGCCAAAGTCAAATCGCAAACGACATGCAAGCTGTGCCCTCCGCCAACAGCCCAGCCAGGAACTACGGCAATGACTACTTTTGGCATGAAACGAATCAAACGTTGTACTTCTAAAATATTCAATCGATGACTACCATCGTCCCCCACATATCCTTGATGACCTCTCGCTTTTTGATCCCCTCCTGAACAAAAGGAATAGACACCGTCTTTTGTAGAGGGGCCCTCTGCCGACAATAATACCACTCCAATTTCGTTATCTTCCTGTGCGTTGTAAAAAGCATCGTACAGCTCCGAAGTGGTGCGGGGACGAAATGCATTGCGTACATTGGGTCGGTTGAACGCTATTCTTGCCACATTTCCAGATTTTTGATAGGTAATGTCTGTGTACGTTTCTCCCAAATGATTGGAAGGTTTCACGGCTACCCAATTTGCTTGACTCATATGATTTTATTTAATTGTAAGCGTTTGTTGCGTGTAAAGATATGACTATTGAAAAAACTAAAAAAATTAGTACATTCGAATAATTTTACAAGCCCGCTTTTATTCATGAAAAAACTGAGTATCTTCTTCCTTTCTTTTCTTTTTTGTGGTTCTTTTTATGCCCAAGAAATTATCGAGGAAGATTTTTATTCGGTTTCTCTTAATGAGATAAAAGTACTTCAAATTTTTATTCCAGCAGGATACGATCTTTCGGAAGACAATTACCCTTTGGCTGTTGTACTGGACGCAGATGATTTGTTTGAAACGTATGTGAGTATTTCCAAATTGTTTGCGAAAAATGACAAAGCTCCCAATCAAATTATTGTCGGCATATCGCAAGAAATTGCTCCTTATAGAGCCCGCGATTATGGGTATGATCTCACAAACAGCTATCCTACACAGGAAAGTATGCACGTCTTGCAATACATCTCGGAAGAGTTGGTTCCTCATTTCAAAGACAACTACCGAATTTCTGATTTCAAAACCATCGTAGGTCAAGAAATCACGGCCAACTTTGCGAACTATTTTTTATTTGACAAGAAGCCTGTTTTTAGTGCGTACATTAACTTGCACCCCGCGCTTGCTCCAGACATGCCCGCCTACTTAGAATCAGCGCTTGCAAACCTGAAAGGAAAGGATTATTTTTATTACGCGTCGCGTGCTCAAAACTCTCCTTCAGATGTCAAAGAAAAAATGGCGCATACAGACGCAAACATTGCTCAAATAGCCAACAGCTATTTTCATTACAAATTTGAAGATTTTAAAGAATCTTCAGAACTTGTCTGTATTCCGAAAGGCATCGCAAGTGCATTGGATCATATTTTCACAAGATACGCTCGTATTACAAACAAAGAATTCAACAATGAAATTGTCTATTTGTCCCCTTTAGCCGCGATGGAATACTTACAATTCAGGTACGAAAATATTGCGTATTTATTTGGCAAAGAAATGGCGATCCGAATGGAAGATTTTAGAGCGATAGAACCAGTCATTATTGGCAAAGAAGGAGGACGTTTTCTGAAAGGATTTGGAGAAATGGCCTTGAAACAGTTTCCAACAAACCCTTTGGGTAATTATTATATCGGACTGTATCATGAAAAGAATTTAGACTACCGTAAAGCGCTGATTTCTTATAAACAAGGCTACGCAAAGATTCCTGAAAACTCCCCGCAATCGCTCGACTTCTTTCAGAATATAAATCGCGTATCAAAGGCGCAGCAATATTCAAAAAACAATTGACTGCTCTTTCTGTACACCCCGTCTTTCTATTTATTTCTTCCTGCGTCAGTAATGTGAATACCTCCGCTTGCAATTACCAATAATTTTGATTTGTACAAGCTTCCGATAGCACTCTTGAAAGATTTTTTACTCATCTTGAGATGGTATTTGATATCCTCTGGATCGCTTTTGTCGTGCCATGGCAAAAATCCTGTTTCGCTTTGTTTTAATTTTTCCAAAACTGCGGCTTCATTTTCACCAATCTTATTGACAAAACCTATGGGCTGTAAAGAAATGTCCAATTTCCCATCTTCTCGAATGAATTTGACATATCCGGATAATTTCTGGCCTTCTCGAACTCTCTGAAAAACCTCGTTTTTGTAGAGCATACCTTCGTATTCTCCATCCACCACGACACTAATTCCTACATTGGTAAAACGACCAATAATCAAATCTACTTGTGCTCCTACTTCTAGTTCCATTTATTTTATTTTCTTTAAATAATCTTTCAAAACAAGATCATTGATTTCACTTGGTGTTTTGATTTCTAACAATTTTGGCACAAGAGACTCCTTGTAAAAACTTTGCAAAGAATCTATCAACTCGGCTTCCGTCTCAGCACATTCATACTCCAAATCATGCATCGCACAAAGAGCGCTTGCTTCCAATCCATGAGGGGTCTCAAAATATTCGAGCACCTCACTATTTCTGGGCCCTGGAATGATTTTGAATATTCCCCCGCCATCATTATTTATCAAAATAATTCTAAAATTCGAAGGGATGTACTGGTTCCACAAGGCATTGCTATCGTAAAAAAAGCTCACATCTCCTGTGATAAAAAACGTAGGCTCTTTCGTGGTCATTGCCGCTCCTATTGCGGTTGATGTACTTCCATCGATTCCGCTGGTTCCTCGATTGCAAAAAACTTTGATCTCCGGACTTATTTCGAAAAATTGTGAATACCGAACAATCGAACTATTGCTCAATTGTAAATTGCAATCTTTCGGAATGGATTGTAAAATAATCTCAAAAACTTTCAAATCAGAAAAAGCGACAGTTTCTAAAAACTGCATATGCAATTGCTGCCTTGTTTCTTTTAATTGGACTCCTTGCTCTTGGTAATTTGAATCCTTATTTTTTGTCAAAAAGAAAAACTGACTGAAAAATAATTGGGGGCCTATTTTGAAATGTTTTGTCAAACAATGGTAGGAATCCCATGCTTTTTTTGAGTCCACATGCCAATGTGCTTTGGGCTGGTATTTCCGTAAAAATTGTTTGATCTTTTTTGAGACAACCATCCCTCCTAGGGTCAATAAAATATCGGGCTGAAAGGCTTTCAATTTTTCATCCTCTAAAGGCAGAATCAGTTGATCGATTTGATTGATAAATTTGGGATGTCTCACATTGGAAATTGTCTCTGTAAAAACCAACACAGAGGGGTCTTTCAGGAAATGTTCTAATTGCGATTGCAACAAAGCATCTGGGGCATGAGACCCTACCAAGACCACTTTCTTTTCAGCCTGGTTCCATCGATCGGCATACGGTTGTAAAAAATCGATCTCCAAAGGTGTCTCCTCTACCAAAGCATGCAGGTTCGTTGCTTGTTTAACTTGTGGAATTTCCAACATCTCAGAAACTGTGTCATACAGCGGCTCGTCGAAAGGAATATTGATATGTACCGGTCCTTTTTGATCCAAAGAAATTTGTATTGCCGTCGCTAACAACTTTTTATTTTTCTTCAGTTCGTTTTCTTCTAAATTTGCATTGTACAAAGCATGTAATTCAAAAACATTTTTTTGCCGAATGGTTTGTCCATCTCCTATGTCGATCAAATGAGCAGGACGATCTGCAGAGAGAATCACCAACGGAACATCACTGTAATACGCTTCTGCTACGGCAGGATAATAATTGAGCAAAGCGGAACCCGAAGTACAAAGTACCGCCACGGGTTTTTTCGTTTGCTGCGCTATCCCCAATGCCACGAACGCCGCACAACGCTCATCAACAATACTGTATGTTTTCACAGCTGGATGGTGTGTAAAACCAATCGTCAAAGGAGCATTTCTTGATCCAGGGGAAATGACAACCTGCTCGATACCTTGGGCAACACAAGAAGCAATGACCAACTGGGCCAACTCATTTTTGGGATATTTCATACAAACGAAACGTCAAAATTTTACGTTGTAAAATTACGAATAAATCAGGGATTGAAATCTTTTTTGAGCCGAAATTATAAAGGCATTTTCAAGGGCAAAAAAACAGCTATATTTCTTCGTTTTATACTCCATTTCAAATGATTTCGTAAGTTGAAGCCCCCCGAAAACTACAAACAACGCTCCATCGTTTTTGCCTTTGAAACCGTTTCCGCCCATTCGTTCTGTGGAGCACTCTTTGCCGTAATGCCACCGCCAACATACACATTCAATTGTTGCTTGTTTTTTACTTCAAGGCAACGAAGATTGACATACAAACTAGAGGTTTCTGACAGATTCATTTCACCTAAAAACCCCGTATAAAACCTGCGGTCAAAGTTTTCGTTTTCAACGATGAATTCAAAGGCTTTTTCGGTTGGAAATCCACAAACTGCAGGAGTTGGATGGAGGATCGCTACGATTTCTTTCAGACCATAATTTTGTTTCAAACGTCCCGAAATAGTTGTTTTTAAATGCAACAAATCTCCTGCTCTTACTGTTTCTACATCAGAAAAACCCAGGGTCTCACAAACCGGATTCAATCTTGACAACATATAATCGGTCACCATTTGTTGTTCTTCTTTTTCTTTTTCTCCCCAATTCACGACTTCATTTTTCAGATACCGCTGCGTGCCTGCCAAAGACATGGTGCCAAATGTTTTTTCGGTAAACGAAACCAAGGTTTCCGGAGTAGCCCCCATCCACATTCCAACTTTCGGATGAAACCATACATAGACAAAGGCTGTCTCGTAGATGGCCAATAGGTTTTCAAACACTTTCTCAAAGGCTATTTCCTGTTCGATCCTTTTTTTTCGCGCTATTACAATTTTTGAAACCTCGCGCTCTTTTAAATATGAAATTGTTTTTGACACCAATCCCATGTGCTGCTTTTTTGCCGCTGAATTCTCTGGAAAAAGATTTGGATCTTTCAGTTCCATTTGTGCTGTAAATTCTGCGCGCAAGATCTCGTCTGGAATCGTCAAATAAGTCTCTCCTTTTTGAAAAGGAGCAAAAACAAATCCTTTTTCTGTATAGTCTTGTACGCAGTGGAGCTCAGCATTCTTTTGAAAAATTGCAGTTGTGACTTTTTCGTGTGGTTTCCTGTACGCTACAAAAGGTTGTTTTGAATGAAACGCTTTTACAAGGCGTTCTAAAAAAAAATGTGCTGCCATCAATCGGTCACTATTTGGTCTTTGGCAATACAATGTTCGTCAACTTGCAAAAAGAAATCAATTGATCTTGTTCATCCTTGATTTCAATTTTCCATAGATGGGTTGTTTTTCCTTTGTGCAAAATGGTGGCGACCGCCGTAACTTCTCCTTCTCTTTTGCTCCTTAGATGATTGGCTGTGATCTCTATTCCCTTGACAATGTAATTTTCGTTGTCTATAAACATGTGAGAGGCAGCACTTCCTACACTCTCTGCCAAAGCAACAGAAGCTCCTCCATGCAAAAGTCCCATGGGTTGATGCACTTGAGGAAGTACTTTCATTTTTGCTTCTAAAAAATCAGCCCCGATGTCTGTGTATACAATTCCGAGCGTTTCCATCAACGTATTTTTTGCAACGGCATTCACCGCGCTAAGTTTCTCTGCTTTTGTCATCTTTTTTTATTTCGAGTATAAAAATAGGTATTTATTAGCGACTATAGTTTATTTTTGTAGCGAATAATTTACATAGAAACATGGTTTTTAAAATTCGAGTTGTTTTAGACGTTAAAGAAGATATCATTCGGACAATTGCCATTGAAGGAGAAAAGACATTGGAAGAATTGCACAAGACAATTGCCGCTGTTTTTGGCTTCAACGGACAGCAATTGGCTTCTTTTTACAGAACCGATGACGACTGGAATCAAGGAGAGGAAATCCCTCTTCTTTCCATGGATGATAGCCCCAATGCACTGTGCATGGCAAATACCACAATTGCACAGAATATTGAAGACAGGGGTGAAAAATTAATCTACGTCTATGATTTTCTTGAAATGTGGACTTTCTTTGTAGAATTGATAGAGGCTTCTGAAGAGCAACTCGGGGAATTGCCCAAATTGATCCTCACGATCGGTGAAGTTCCTGAAACTGCTCCTGACAAGGAATTCAAAGCGGAGGCTTCAAAAGACGACCCTTATGGCTTGGACGAATTTGGAGATGCTGATGGATTTGGAGAATTTGAAAACTTAGACGACCTTGATTTTGACAATTATTAATGAATGACATAATGATTGACATTTTCGTAGTTCCGAACAACGAAATCAAAACCTACTCTTAAAATACTTCCCATACAGTCACATTTTTTGAATTTGGCGTCTTTGGTGTATTCATACAATTGCCTTTTCAACATCTGCACCTTTTCATCGGACGAAATTTGATCTTGAGACATACAATCGAGTAAATACTGAATTCGATCGTAAATGCGAATGATTCGTTTGGAAATGGCCGAACGTTCTTCTATTTTGTATTGTTCAATCGATTCTTCTCTCAAATTGGCATGCACCATCTCAACAAACTTGTTGTTTTCTAACAAAAACTGCGGCATATAAACCTTCAACCTCCCTTCATAGGATTGTTGGTCAAAATCGATGGCACGAATCCGATACTGCACTTGGTCAAAATCATGGGTAGGAACAATCACATAATTGTAGGATCGCATATCACCCAGCAAACGAATAATGCTGCGTTCGTTAAATTTCACAAATTCTTTTGACAATTGCTTCTGATCTCTTGAAGAGAAATGTTCGTATCCATCTCGGATAAACACATCTCCCGGAATGCCTTGGATGTGACTTTCTACCAAGGTGTTTTCGTACACTAAAAAGTTGATGCGATCGGGGGAAAGCAAATGCTCTAACTCCAATCCATAAACCCTTGAGGCATCTGCAACTTTGATGTACATATACATATAATTGTCATTCAATACATTTCGCACTTTTACACGAAAGGGTTTTGAATTTCCAAACGTACAGTAATCAATTTCATCAATGTTCAAATACGGCAACGAATTATCACTTCCATCGGCGTGCAAAATTGTATAAATTTTCTTCAACGACATGTCAATCTCGCTGCGCTCATGGTCTGGATAATACACTCTTAACCACAGTGTATCTGCTCCTGATTTGTCATGTACCTCAACGGATCCTGAATAACGCAAGAGATCTTCGTAAAAAATTGGCATTTTTACATTCCTGCTATATTTCGTCAAATATTTGCTGAATTTCGTACTGATCAGATAACTCGGCTTCTTCTTTGAAATCAACTTGTCCGCCATAAAATGAAGCTGTTTTAACAATTATTTACCCAAATTTACTACAAAAACGCGAGTTAACTTTTATTTTACTCAATAAATACTATTCCAAAAAAATAGCATTTCAAATTTGAGCTCTATCGAAAGACACCAGAATTATAAAAATCGCCTTACAAACCACTTAAGAACTAGATAAAATCGTTCATACCATATAAATAACAGTCGATACGTGTAATGTTTTAAATCGAAACACCTTAGATCATATGGCACCCCCCTTTTCAATATTTGTTATGACTATGTATGCTCAAGTAACACCATGTCTTCTCAAATCTGCGCTCACTTCTGTAGGTGCCTCCTCTACCACTTTTTTTAATCATAAATACGAAGTAAGAAAGTATGGGTTCGGTTAGGATTGTTGGCAACGCGGATTTAAAACTCGCTTCGATTCAACAGGGATTTTTTATTTCTTTCAAATCTTTCTCCCAAAAAAAATCAACTAGCAATCATGTAGCGTTTGTAATCTATCCGAATCCATTTGTGGAGCTCAACTACACAACAATCCTCACCTTCCTGATAAAAGGGACACAGGGACAAAATACGCCGCTAAAAAACAAGAAGGAATCTTACATAAGGTTATCAAAGAGGTGAAAAAGGCAGAAGCTATCATTTCTTCCTTGCAGGAACACCATATTAAAAAACAGGAGCGCACAATCAATACCCTTTGCGAAGTATTGCCTTTGTTGAGCTGCATCTTTCCAAGTAAAATTTCGAATAAAAATAACAAGAATCTTACCTAACGGGTCTCCTTTTTCAATACCAGCGTTTCTTTTTCTTTTTGGAAGCCTCTGATTTACGCCCTTTTCTGTATTTACTTCCTTTCTTTTTGTGTACTTCCGGTTTGGCTTTCGGGTCCAAAGGATACGGATGCTCGTCTTCAACTGTAATATGTGTGTTGATCAGTTTTTGGATCGCAAGCACATAACTTTTTTCATCGGCTCCACAAAAAGAATACGAAGTTCCGATATCTCCTGCTCTCCCCGTTCTCCCAATTCGATGCACATAGGTTTCTGGGATGTTAGGCAAATCGAAATTCACCACGGAGTCTAAATTTTTAACGTCAATTCCCCGGGCAGCGACATCGGTAGCAATTAAAATATTGACTTCCTTCTGTTTGAAGCGCTTCATTGCCAATTGTCGATTCTCTTGGGTTTTGTCTCCATGAATACTATCGACGAGATAGCCATTTTTGAGCAAGGTTTTTTCCAATTTGTTTACCCCAAATTTTGTTCTTCGAAAAATGAGAATGTTTCCTTTGATGGTGTTTCGCAACAGGTGCAAACACAGTTCTATTTTTTTTGGTTTGGGAACGTAAAACAATACTTGACTCACATTTTTTGCTACCGAAGATGTCGGAGAAACTTCCACCAATGCAGGATCGTTTAAAATAGATGCTGCCAAGTCTTTTACTTTGTGTGGTAAAGTCGCAGAAAACAACAAATTTTGTTTGTTCTGAGGACAAAGACGTTCTATTTTTTTTACATCATCAATAAAGCCCATATCGAGCATCAGATCCGCTTCGTCCAAAACAAAGGTTTCCACAAAGTCCAAGTTTACCTCATCTTGTTTGTGTAAGTCCAACAAACGACCTGGTGTGGCGATCAAAATATCCACTCCTTTTCGCAAAACATCTTTCTGAGGTTCAATGGAAGTCCCTCCATAGACCACTGTTGTTCTCAGGTTGGAATATTTCGAATAACTTTGAAAATTTTGTTCTATTTGTAGTGCCAATTCACGTGTGGGACTGATCACCAGAGCCCTTGTTTTTTTTCCTTTCTTAGGAGCGTCCTGCTTGTCGAACAAGAGTTGTAAAATCGGCAATGCAAAAGCGGCGGTTTTCCCTGTTCCAGTTTGTGCAGAAACCATCACATCTTCCTTGTCCAAAATTCTAGGAATTGTCATTTCTTGTACCAATGTAGGCGCGTCGTAACCCTGCTCAGCAACAGCTCTTAAAAGAGGTTTGTTTAATTGTAATTCTTTGAAATTCATGCTTCTTCGTAGGCTTTCATTTCAGCATCGTAAAATGCGGAGGCTTCTTCAATGTATTGTGCAACAAGCAAAGACAATTCTTCTTCATCATTTCCAATCAAATCGTCCCATAGTTCAATTTCATCGTCTTTTAAATTGATGACAAACCTCGGGAATTCCGTATGAATCACGAAAATATCGTCTTGGTCTGCACTTGTATTATCGCCTAATAAAAATTTAGGTAATTCCATTTTATATTTTTTTAATGCCCTATTTTTTCTTCTAAGAGTGATTTTTTTCAATCAAATTATTGGACAGCTTTTGGAAGCGAAGATACAACATAATTGCCGATACCGTGAGCCCCACCAAAAGACCTATCCATATTCCCAGAGCGCCCAGGTCAGTTTTAAGACCCAAGTAATAACACACAGGGAAACCGACAAGCCAATAGGCGACAAATGTAATTCCCATCGGTTTTTTTACGTCTTGCATGCCTCTCAACGCTCCTATCAAAACCACTTGCGCTCCGTCAGAAATCTGAAATAAACCTCCGATAACCAGCAAAGAAGCGGCCATTTGAATCACTTCTAGATCATTGATATAGGCGTAGGGAAGGATGTCTTTGAACACAATAAATCCTGCCGCAAAAAAAATATCGATGAGGGTCATTAAAAGAAATACCGAAAATCCGATGCGCTTCAATTCTTTAAAATTTTTCAATCCTTTCTGATTCCCTACACGAATGGTTGCAGTTACGCCAAGCCCTACGGCAATCATAAAGGTCATGGTTGCCAGATTCAATGCAATTTGATTGGCTGCTTGTGCAAGGGTTCCAATGGCACCACTCAACAAAATAGCGGTTCCAAAAATTCCGATTTCGAAAAAGAGCTGCATCGCACTGGGGTAGCCTAAAAAATATACTTTTTTCACAATTTCTTTTTTGATACTTGAAAACCGAATTTTCGAAACAAAAGTTGCAAATACAGGTTTGTTGTGCACTGCATACATGATAAAACCAAGCATAGCCACTCTTGAAATAAACGTTCCAATTCCTGCACCCACCAATTCCAATCGAGGAAAACCAAATTTTCCATAAATCAATACGTAATTCAATGCGATGTTGATCAAATTGGCGATAATAGCGGCTCGCATGGCATACTTTGTCTGCGACATTCCGTCGGCAAATTGTTTGTAGGCTTGAAAGACCAACAAGGGTACCATAGAAAAAGCAATGATATCGAAATAAGGAAGTGCATACACCAATACCTCCGTGGGTTGGTTCAAATGTGACATCAAAGGTTTTAACAAAAATAAAACGGCACAGAGCAAAAAACTCAGTATGAGCGACATCAAAATACCATGTTGAAAATAGGCGTTTCCATTGGCTGTGTTTTTTTCACCGTCCGCTTCAGCGACCAAAGGTGTAATCGCCAAGGTAAACCCAATCCCGACACTAAAGGCTATAAAAGCAACACTGTTTGCCAAAGAAACGGCTGCCAACGGAGCGGCTCCCAATTCCCCTACCATAATATTGTCTGCAAATCCAACCAATACATGTCCCAACTGCCCCAGCATGACTGGATACGCCAACTGCATGTTTTTTTTAAATTCAGATGTGTATTGTTGAAAATTCAAGGGACTTTTTCTATTCTCAAATGAGCTGCAAAGTTAGGGTATTTCTGTTCGATTCGTCGTACTTTCCCAAAAACAAGTTTCTACTTAATCTTCCAGCGTGCAAACCGTAAAGTTTTGTTCGAAAGGTGCCAAAATTTTGAAAAGAGCAGGAATTAGATTTTCTCCGTAATGGAGGTAAAACTCAGAAAAATTGACATTGCGCTCTTGCAGGCCATTTCTCGGGAACAACGTTTGTTTTAACAACTTTATTCTTTGAACCTGTTCTTGGTGCTTTTTCTTTTCAGCTCTCCGTAACTTTTTCTCCAGGTTTTCAAGTCCTTTTTGTTGCTTCTTTTCCTGCGCATTCAATGCTCCTTCAAAAGATTTATCTGTCTGAATCGCAATCTCTCTCAATTCTAAAAATTGTGCTCTTAAATTATCTTTTTGAACAGAAAAATCCAAAGAAAGTGCCGACAATTCTTTTATTTTTTTTGCAACGAGGCTTTCTTCTTCTAAAAACAAGTCTGTTTTGGAGATATTTAATTTTTGTAGTTTTTGTTCCTGCTTTTCAGAAATCAATAAGGCGGAGTTCCGGAGTAGCAGTATCGGAAATGGAATTTTGGATTCTTGAAACACCTCTTTGAGCTGCAACCAATACGCCAACTCACCTCCCCCTCCAACATAACAGATATTTGGCAGCACCACTTCTTGGTACAGCGGACGCAAAACAACATTGGGGCTAAATTTTTCTGGGTATTTTTCGAGTTCTTGTAGAAGTTCGGCTTCTGTAAATTGTTTCTCCGTATTCAAAACACGAAAAATTCCTTTCTCCAGCACAATTCTTTCACGCAATTCCTTTTCAATGTAAAACATATTGATTTCGCGCGGATGGACTTGCAAACGATAGTTTTCTTCTAAAAACCGATTTGTTTGATCCATACTCTTTTTTGCATATTGTGCAGACAATTCCTTTGCTGCAAAGGGTGTAAATTGTTGTTTCAATATTTTGTCATCCCCATCGACAATGAGCAAACCATACCTTCCAAACAATTCGTTTACAAGATAACGAGTGGCATCTGCCAACGTAGGTTGCTCCACGTAAGCTTTGTAGAATAGTTTTTTCAAGTCCTTTGCGTGCTGGCTATCTCCTATTTCCTTTGAAAAAACCTCCCAGACTGCGGCCATTTTTTGGGTAGATTTTCTACCCACAGGGCCGCTACTGTCCACATCCCAACGGATTTTCTTGTTGTGTACAAAAAAGTGATTGATCTCTTCAAAATCGTGGTCTTCTGTGGCCATCCAATAAACAGGTACAAAATTGTAAGCTGGATTTTTTTTTCTGAGCTCTGTGGCCAAATTGATGGTGCTGATAATTTTGTAGAAAAAATACAAGGGCCCCGTCATGATATTCAGCTGATGTCCCGTAGCAACCGTAAAAGTATTTTTTTCTGAGAGTTGCCTGGTGTTCTCTTCCAATTTTTTGGAAATATCAAACCCTTCATATTGAGCTCCTACAGCCTCCTGTAAGGTCTTTCTCGCCGTATCTGAAAATTGTTTTTCCTTGCTCTTTGTTTGCTCTTCGAAGCCTTTTGTATCCGGGAAATTTTCATACAATTCAGCAAGTGCAGGTTTCTTTTCAAGATAATCCGCTATCAATTTTGTAAAAAATCCGGTTTCGGAAAAAGGGATCTGTTCTGTATGCATCTACTCTTTTTTCTTAGATCTAATGTGTGCTCTCTAAAACCTCACATTCAAAGTGCTAAAATACTTTATTTTGTTGAGTTGACAGCAATTCGCTTTCTGTGGTCATTTAATTTTATGTTAAAGTAAATACGAATCTTTTTTTTCAAATTGTTTTCAAAGTATCTTTGTGCCTATAAAAATTTTCTCATGAAAAAACTCCTATACTTAACTCTTTCAGCAATGTTCATAGCTTGCAGCCAAAGCGCTAAAGATCATGCTGTGTTGAAGGGCAGTATTCAAAACGTACGCTCCAAAACAATTACTGTTCAAAACAGAGATTACACAAAAGAAATTACGATTAACGAAGACGGTACTTTTCAAGACACTTTGCAACTGGTTGCGACCGTGGAAAACTACATCCAAAATTTTTACACTCTTACCACCGAAAATGAAAGCGTATTTGTATACCTAAAAAATGGCTACGACCTTAGCATTGCAATGGACGAAAGCAATTTTGAGGAAACTCTAAAAATCCAAGGAAAAGGAGCTGAAAATTCAAATTACATTTTAGACAGAATTCAAGCCTCCGACATATTAGAATCTATCGAACCTTTTTTCAGTTCAAAAAAAGAAATTTTTGTCGAAAAAGTAACGCAAATAAAAGACAGGTTTGACGGCCTCGTATACCAACACAAAAATATCGACGAGGCCCTTCAAAAAGGAGAGTTGCAGAGCAACAAAGAGTTGTACGAAGGTTTGATGATGGCCTATGAACAACAAAACCGTATTGCAGTCAACACCAAAAAGGGCGCTCCTTCACCCGCTTTTGTCAACTATGAAAATTACAAAGGAGGAACGACTTCTTTGGACGATTTGAAAGGAAAATATGTGTACATCGATGTCTGGGCAACCTGGTGTGGTCCGTGTCGTCAACAAATTCCTTTTTTACAAGAATTGGAAGAAAAATACCACGGAAAAAATATTGAATTTGTAAGCATCTCTACCGATAGCCCTGCACAACATCAGGCTTGGAAAAAAATGATTGCAGAAAAAAATATGGGAGGCATACAATTGTTTGCCGGAAAAGATCAAAGTTTTGTGCGCGCATATGAAGTTTCAGGGATTCCACGTTTTATTTTGATTGACCCAGATGGCAATATTTTGGATGCCAACGCACCAAGGCCCTCTGATCGAAGTTTGATTTCCTTGTTAGACAATTTGAACCTGTAAGGAGACATACGCTGAAAAAAGCACTGCTTTTTTCAGACCTTTTTAAAACTACTCAAATTTCAAAGCAGCTACTGGACTTATTTTGGTAATGATTGCGGAAGGAACGAGCAACATAAGCAAGCAAAGAAGTAAGGTGCCGAAATTCAACAACAACACATGCCCCATACTTATAGAAACGGGTACCTGTGACACATAGTACGTTTCAGGATCCAATGAAATCATTCCAAAATAAGATTGCAAAAACAAAAGTGTCAGTCCTATCAAATTCCCCCAAAACAAACCACGTACGATCAAATAAGACGCATTGTACAAAAACACTTTTCGCACACTCCAATTGGTCGCTCCCAATGCTTTTAACAAGCCGATGTTTTGAGTTCTTTCCAAAACAAGCACCAACAGTGCCGTGATCATATTGATTCCCGCTACCAAAATCATGATCCCGATAATGACATACATATTGGTATCAAATAAATGCAACCATTCAAAAATAGCAGGGTGACTCTCTAAAATCGTATGACTGTCCAAGGTGGGAGGAATTTCATTGTAAATGGCCGCTCCTTTGGCTTCCAATTCCTCAAAGTCCTCCAGTAAAATTTCAAAACCTCCTACTTGACTCTCTTGCCATTTGTTGAGTTTTTGAATTTGACGGATGTCTCCCAACAAAAAGCTTTTGTCAAACTCTTGAAAGCCAGAATTGTAAATACCCACAACGCGGAAAACGCGCCTATTAGGCAGCGCTAGCTGATTTTCTTTTAAAAAATACGTATCAAAGGTAGCGTTCAAGGCCAGACCCAACCGGTCTGAAAGTGTTTGGGACAACAAAACCTCATTGGAACGCGGTCCAGAAAAATCTGGCAGTTTTCCTGCGACCAAATAGGGCGCTATACGAAACCAGTCATAGCTTGCATCCACACCTTTCAAAACCACTCCTTCAAAGTCTTTTGCTGTCCGAATGACCCCCGCCTTGGTGGCAAATACCTCGACAGATTTGACACCTGGAACGCTGCTGAAAGTGGGATAAAAATCTTGGTATTTGGAAATAGGTTTTTGGGTAGCTTCTGAAAAATTGTTGTCATAGTTGACCACCTGTACATGTCCTTTGAAAACGCTAATTTTTTCGCGGATTTTATGCTGCAGCCCAACTCCGGTAGCAACAGTAACCAACATCATTACCATTCCCACAGCAATCGCCGAAATTGCAATTTTTATTATTGGAGACGAAATACTACTTTTATACTTTTTGGAAGTGGTAAATCGCTTGGCTAAAAATAATTCGTAATTCAAATTGATAGGATCATGTTGCAAGTCAAAAATACATATATTTTTTCGGTAATCCGCACGTGGCATTTGCTATTTGAACTAAAAAACAGACGCTCGTTTTTTTTGGGCGCTTTTTTTTGCATCTCTTGTTTTTTTGCAACTTGTCAAACCCTTCCCATACAGGTAGGTGCCAATGCTACGGGAGAGTATTTCCCCCTACTTTACCTAAAAAAAATAGGTGTTGTTGCCAATCATACCTCTGTTATTTTCAAGAACGATCAACAAACAAAGTATACCCATTTGGTAGATTCGTTGCAGCATTCGGGAATAAATGTGCAGCGTGTCTTTTCTCCAGAACACGGGTTTCGTGGCAAAGCAGATGCTTCAGAACACATCTCGGATGGCAGGGATACCCAAACAGGGATTGAAATTGTCTCTTTGTACGGAAAAAACAAAAAACCCAGTCCAGCACAACTCAAAGATTTGGACATGCTTGTATTCGACATCCAAGATGTCGGAGTTCGTTTTTACACCTATATTTCCACCTTGCATTATGTAATGGAAGCTTGTGCCGAAAACAATATCCCACTCATTCTCCTCGACCGTCCCAATCCAAATGGTCATTATGTGGATGGCCCAATACTACAAATGGAACACCAAAGTTTTGTCGGCATGCACCCTGTTCCGTTGGTGTACGGAATGACCATAGGAGAATACGCAACAATGATTCAAGGAGAACAATGGCTCCAAAACAAGGTTTCGTGTGACTTGACCGTCATTCCTTTAAAAAACTACACCCATCAGAGCAGCTACCATTTGCCCATACGTCCTTCCCCAAACCTCCCCAATGACTTGGCCATCAATTTGTATCCGAGTCTCGGTTTTTTTGAAGGAACGACCATCAATGCGGGACGCGGAACCGAGTTTCAATTCCAACGCTATGGAGCACCTTGGTTTTCGAAAACCGCTTTTTCCTATACTCCAAAACCTAATTTTGGCGCGAAATACCCAAAACACCGTAATAAAATTTGTTACGGGGTCGATTTGTCACAACACGAAAAAATCGCCAAAGTAAACATCGCATGGTTGAAAGATGCTTATCAGAAGACGCTCAACAAAGAAAACTTCTTTGGAAAAACATTTACAGTTCACGCAGGAAACAGGCTTTTAAAAAAACAATTGAAAAAAAATTATACGGTCAGAACCATTGAGAAATCATGGAAAAAAGACTTGAAACGATTCAAGAAAATCAGAGATAAATACCTGCGTTACCCGTAATTTTTTCATGTACATCAGGGCTGTTCGTTTGAAAAATCATCGACGACATCACTCTTTGTAGAAATTGAGATTTTAGCTATATTAGCGACCACAATGTTCGCTTGTTTTTTGCACGTTTTTGCGCATAAATTTTCGCACTCCATCACAGCACATTTTCCAAAAAAGTAGCAGAAAGAACATTGTATCCAAATAAAAATTTACTTTTGAGCTTTCGGGCGGTAAACCAATATAAAAAAATATGAAAAAACTTGCTAGTTACATTTTAGAAGTCGTGATTTTAATTCTTTTAATGAGCCTACCTCCATTGTTCGTTTGGATAGATTTTACAATTTTGAATATAAATGTGTCTGAATGGTCATTGACCGAATTGACCCAAGAACTTGCATTGCTGGCTTCTTTTGGTATTCTCTTTGTAAAAACCTACAAAAACCCCCAAAAAAGCGGGTTTTTGACATTGTTAATGGGCCTGTTCCTAGTGATGTTTATTCGAGAAGGAGATTATTTTTGGGACAAAATAATGAGAGGACTGTGGACCATTTTAGCAATTGTGACTTTTTTCATCACGGTCTACTTTGCTTACAAACAAAGAGAAACCATTTTCCCAAGTCTTTCCACTTATTGGAATACAAGAGGTTTTGGCTATCTCATGGTGGGTTTGTTGACGGTGCTCCTATTCAGTCGAATTTTTGGTACGGGAAGCTTGTGGAGAGTCATTTTAAAAGAAAACTACATGGGTGATTTCAAAACAGCTGTCCAAGAAGGGCTTGAACTCTTGGGCTACTTGCTGCTTTTTTATGGTGTCGTATCAATCTCCAAAAAAACACAATAGACACCAAAACAGAAGATGCATTGTCTTTTAGTACTTGAAAATGCGGGTATTCTGTGAGCGTTTGAAAAATAGCACACTAATCACAATCTCACCTATCTCTGAACTTGGCCTTCTGTTACATCTATGTTCGTGAATTTTTCAGCTTTGTCTCTATTGATTTGTTCTGTGATGCAAAAAATACCCTAAGGCATTTTTTCCGGAAAATGTGATTGGTAAATTATGAAATGTCAAAATTTTAATCACCAGCTCCCAAAGTGGTTAAAAATCCCTTGTTGTAAAAGAGATGTATTTAGACTTTACAAGAATTATCACACGAAAATAATCCCAATGATTGACACAATGGGAAAAAATGTGACTTTCGGAAAAATAAACTTACTCGAAAGTAACCGTATTGGAAACAGTGAATAGATGAACAGAAGTAAGAGCCAGCAAGTAACACCATACAACATTCATTGCTAATGCAAGCCTGCGGAAGAAAGTCCTCGCGGACTTTCCATCTATTTTATTTCCCAAAATAGTGGTTACACAACCGACGAAATTATGCACTAGACATTTGCAACATTAAAAACGAATACCTTTGATGCATTTGAGATGGGCTATACAAAACAGCAAGCGCTGTTAAAAACAACCCAACCGAACAAAACCTTTTCCTATTTTCAGTCTTGCAATGCGGTACTGCTGTGCATTTATATGCAATTTGTAAAATTTAAGTTCGGGATGTTTCTGTAAAAAACGTACCAGTGCTGAAACCAAAAAACGATCTTCCAAAACAAACGTGTCAAAATTTTTCGCTTCACTAGCAAAACTCGCAACATCTAGCAATTGCATCAGCTGCAGAGAAAACACTGCGGACTCCCCTTCAAAAGAAACACAAAGCTCTTTGCCATAGAATTCTTTTTCAGAGACGGCATCTCCGTAAAAGCAGGCATAAAACTTTGATTTTCGGAGGGCTGTTGTGGGCATTATGAAATACTACGATTTGGAACGAAACTTGGTCTGTGGCTTTCCTACCAAAGGCAAACGTTTCTTTACATTTTCTACAATATTGAAAGCTGCTGGGCAAATCGACGCATTGGTCACTGTCAAATCCGTGATTTGAAAAAATTTCCGGCGATTCGTATGCGGGTATTCCGAACAGGCTTTCGGGCGGACATCATAAATAGAACAGCTGTTGTCGCTTTCATTTAAAAAATGACAGGGAACTGTTCGCAACACATAAAAGTCATCCGAATCGCGCTCCAAAAACTGCTCCATAAACTGGACCTCTTTCATTCGGAAATGCTTCGAGATGCGCTGAATGTCTTTTTCCGTAAAAATGGGACTCGATGTTTTGCAACAATTCGCACATTCCAAACAGTCTGTTTTTTCAAACTCTTCCTCATGCAGTTCCTGCATCACTACATCCAAATTTTTCGGAACCCGACGTTTCAAACGCTGAAAGTATTTCAGCGATTCTTTTTCTACATCCTTTGCCAATTTTGGCAATTCCGCCAATCTTTTTTCCATTTCTGTCATGCGTTCCTTGGGTGCTTTTGTATCTCCTGCAAAGATAGGATTTATTCTTATGTGTTGGCACATCACATCTACTCGCATTTTTTCAAAAACCTCAGACACTCAGATCACCAAAAAAAGCAGTCCAGTCCTTTTTTTAGAAGCCCTGCGTAAGTTTTCCGAGATATTCGCAATTAACCGTCAAGAATTCTTAAATTTGCACCACAAATTTTACAACAGATGCGTATCCAAAATACATTGACGGCAGCCGTTCAAAAAGCGGTTTTTTCCATTTTCGAAAAAGAAATCACTTCGGTTGAATTTCAAGCGACCAAAAAAGATTTCGAAGGAGACGTTACCATCGTTGTTTTTGCCTTGTTAAAAGTACTGAAAGGAAACCCTGTCGCCATCGGGACACAAATTGGCACCTACCTCAAAGAGAACATCGACATTGTCGAAGATTTCAATGTGGTCAAAGGCTTTTTAAATTTGGTCATTTCGGACAGTTATTTCTTAAAAGCTTTCCATGGTTTTTATCCTGTAGAAAATTTTGGCACTCCAGCACCCAATGAAAAGGACAAAGCAGTGATGGTCGAATACTCCTCTCCCAACACCAACAAACCACTGCACCTCGGACACATTCGAAACAATTTATTGGGATATGCCGTTTCTCAGATTCTAGCAGGATCGGGTAAAAAAGTATTCAAAACGCAAATCATCAACGATCGCGGGATTCATATTTGCAAAAGCATGCTGGCTTGGCAAAAATTTGGAAACGGAGAAACACCGACCTCTACCGGTTTGAAAGGAGACAAATTGGTAGGAAACTACTATGTAAAATTTGACCAAGCGTACAAAAAAGAAATCAGCGACTTGATCGCTCAAGGAAAAACAGAAGAAGATGCTAAAAAACAAGCTCCACTCCTTCTAGAGGCTCAGACCATGCTGCAACAATGGGAAGCTGGTGATAAAGAAGTGGTGCGCCTATGGAAAAAAATGAACCAATGGGTTTACGAAGGTTTTGAAACCACCTACGAGGCTATGGGCGTCGATTTTGACAAAAACTATTACGAGAGCAATACCTACATTCTTGGAAAAGACATTGTGACACAAGGTTTGAACAAAGGAGTTTTCTATCAAAAGAAAGACGGTTCAGTTTGGATTGATTTGTCGGACGAAGGGCTCGATGAAAAATTGGTTTTGAGAGCGGACGGCACTTCTGTTTACATCACACAAGATATCGGAACCGCCATCGAGCGTTTCAAAGATTTTGACATCGATTCTTTGACCTATACCGTGGGGAACGAACAAGATTACCATTTCAAAGTATTGTTTCTCATTCTGAAAAAATTGGGCTTTTCTTGGGCAGACAACATGCACCACCTCTCCTACGGAATGGTAGATTTACCCTCAGGAAAAATGAAATCCAGAGAAGGAACCGTTGTCGATGCAGACGATTTGATCCAAGAAATGACGGACACTGCCAGAGAAATTTCCCAAGAACTCGGAAAATTGGATGGCTATTCTGAGGAAGAAAAAGAAAACCTTTACCGCATCATTGGTCTCGGTGCGTTGAAATATTATATTTTAAAAGTCGACCCGAAAAAACGAATTTTATTCGACCCCAAAGAATCCATTGATTTCAATGGAAATACGGGACCTTTTATACAGTACACCTATGCTAGAATTCAATCCATTCTGAGAAAAGCAGACTTTGACTACACCGCTCCAGTTGGAAAAATCGCATTGAGCGACAAAGAAAGAGCTGTCATCAAACAGTTGCTGTTGTACCCCGAAACCGTTCAACTCGCTGCCAAAAATCAAAGTCCAGCCATCATCGCAAATTACAGCTACGATTTGGTGAAAGATTACAATTCCTTTTACCAAAGTTCCTATATCCTCGGATGTAAAGACCCACATTTGAAAATCTTTAGAACACAGCTCTCTCAAAAAGTAGGCGCGGTCATCAAGTCCAGCTTCCATTTGTTAGGAATTGAAGTTCCTAATAGAATGTAATTACTTGCAAATGAATATAAACGCTTACAAGTAAACGGAAGTAATTACAACCGCTTGTATTCGGTTCAAAAACCCAAAACTTTTGAAAGATTTTTCAAAATAGAAGGAGGTTTCTGTACTTTTTTTCAAAAACCTGTTTTCAAATAGAATTCTAAATAGAGGGCTCGATTTCAAGAAAAATGACAATCCTTTTAAAAAAATAGCAATGCCTTGTATTTGAAGGGTTGATTTCTAATTTCACTTCAAAATCACTGTGTAAAATAATTTGGAATCCTTACCTTTGCGGTCGGATTAAAATTGAAAAAACACATGAAATACGATGTTATAGTTATAGGTAGTGGACCTGGAGGTTACGTCACTGCCATTAGAGCTTCACAATTAGGGCTGAAAACAGCTGTAGTTGAAAGAGAAAGTTTAGGAGGAATTTGTTTGAACTGGGGGTGTATTCCTACCAAAGCCTTGTTAAAAAGTGCACAGGTATATGACTATCTCAAACACGTAGACGAGTATGGATTGAAAGCCGAAGCCATTGACAAAGACTTCCAAGCCGTGATCAAAAGAAGTCGTGGTGTGGCAGAAGGAATGAGCAAAGGAATTCAATTTTTGATGAAAAAAAATAAAATTGATGTCATCAACGGCTCAGGAAAAATAAAAAACGGTAAAAAAGTAGAGGTAACTGCTGAAGACGGCACGGTTACAGAATACAGTGCCGATCATATTATTATTGCAACCGGAGCGCGTTCTCGTGAATTGCCAAACCTTCCTCAGGATGGTAAAAAAGTAATTGGTTACCGTCAAGCAATGACCTTACCAAAACAACCTAAAAAAATGATTGTGGTAGGATCCGGAGCCATTGGTGTAGAGTTTGCACATTTTTACAACAGTATGGGTACCGAGGTAACCATTGTTGAATTCATGCCAAACATCGTTCCTGTGGAAGATATCGACGTTTCCAAACAATTTGAGAAATCATTGAAAAAATCGGGTGTTACTGTCATGACAAACGCCTCTGTAGAGTCCGTTGACACCTCAGGAAAAGGAGTAGTTGCGACGGTTAAAACGAAAAAAGGAGAACAAACCTTGGAAGCAGATGTTGTATTGTCTGCCGTAGGAATCAAATCCAATATTGAAAATCTTGGATTGGAAGAAGTTGGCATCGTTGTAGATCGCGATAAAATCATTGTGAATGATTTTTACCAAACAAACATCCCTGGCTATTATGCTATTGGAGATGTGGTTCCTGGTCAAGCATTGGCACATGTTGCCTCAGCGGAGGGGATTACTTGTGTAGAAAAAATCGCTGGTTTGCATACAGAAGCCATTGACTATGGAAACATTCCAGGATGTACCTACGCATCGCCAGAAATTGCCTCTGTTGGATTGACAGAAGCAAAAGCCAAAGAAGCGGGGTACGATATCAAAGTAGGGAAATTTCCTTTCTCTGCCTCTGGAAAAGCAAGTGCTGCAGGCACCAAAGACGGCTTTGTAAAAGTTATTTTTGACGCAAAATACGGAGAATGGCTCGGATGTCACATGATTGGTGCCGGTGTTACCGACATGATCGCTGAAGCCGTACTAGGACGCAAACTAGAAACGACTGGACACGAGGTCCTCAAAACAGTACACCCGCACCCTACCATGAGTGAAGCGGTGATGGAAGCTGTTGCAGATGCCTATGACGAAGTCATTCATTTGTAAGAATTTTTATAAAAAAAACAAAAAAAGGCTGTTTGAAATTTCAAACAGCCTTTTTTTATATGTACTTTGAAAGCCTTTTATTTTTGCCTTCCTTTCAATTCCCTTTCAATATCGCTCAAAGTAAATCCTTTGGCTTGTAGCAACATCAAATAGTGAAATAGCAAATCTGCAGACTCGTACAAAAACAATTCATCATTGTTGTCCATGGCTTCAATGACAGTTTCTACTGCTTCCTCCCCAACTTTCTGAGCCACCTTATTGATGCCTTTGGCAAACAAACTGGCTACATAAGATTTTTGAACATCCTTGTTTTCAACACGTTCTTGAATGACCGCTTCCAATTCTGAGAAAAACCCATAAGAAGGCGTATTCTCTTCATTCCAACAGGTATCTGTTCCTGTATGACAGGTTGGGCCAGCGGGGGTGACTTTCACCAACAAAGAATCGTCGTCACAATCGTTGGAAATACTCACCAGGGACAAAAAATTACCACTTTCTTCTCCTTTTGTCCACAAGCGATTTTTACTGCGACTAAAAAAGGTTACTTTCCCTGTTTGGATTGTTTTATCATAAGCGTCCTGGTTCATATAACCCAGCATCAGTACGTTTTTGGTTTCTGCATCTTGCACAATAGCAGGAACCAACCCATTGTCTTTGGAAAAATCTATTTTCATTTTGAATGTTTATTTAGCAAAGTATTTGAGCAGAATCCTGCAAAAAACACTTCTCAATTTTTTATTAAATACGCACCGCAACTCCTTGCTTTTTCAAGTCCTTTTTCAAGTCTTGAATCTCAATTTCTTTGAAATGAAATACACTCGCCGCCAAGGCTGCATCTGCTTTTCCTTTGATAAAAGCATCTGCAAAATGCTGCATATTTCCGGCTCCTCCTGAAGCAATGATCGGAATGTTCAGCATTTCTGACAATACTTCTAGCGCTTCGTTGGCAAAACCATCTTTGGTTCCATCATGATCCATCGAAGTAAATAATATCTCACCTGCACCTCGTTTCTCCACTTCTTGAGCCCATTCAAACAAATTGATATCTGTTGGCACTTTTCCACCGACCAAATGCACAAACCAATCGCCATCAATTTGCTTTGCATCAATCGCTACAGTAATGCACTGTGACCCAAATTTTGCAGAAGCCTTGTTGATCAAGGATGGGTTTTTTACTGCAGATGAATTGATCGATACTTTGTCCGCTCCTGCGTGCAACAAATCATCAATATCTTCCACCGAAGAAATGCCACCACCTACCGTAAAAGGAATGTCCACAGCCGCGGCTACTCGCATCACCAAATCGTGTAAGGTTCTTCTCTTTTCTTCCGTTGCAGAAATGTCTAAAAACACCAATTCATCGGCTCCTGTATCGGCGTAAATTTTCGCCAATTCCACAGGGTCTCCTGCATCTCTCAAATCTACAAAATTAATTCCTTTGACGGTTCTACCGTTTTTGATATCCAAACAAGGAACGATTCTTTTTGTCAACATATTTTTCTATTCTCTCTTTTGGTCTGAATTAGCAACTTTTCAGAATGTATTCCTCCAATTGTTTCAAACTTATTTTATGCTCGTAAATGGCTTTTCCGATAATGGTTCCTTCACATCCCAATGCTGCAAGTTGAGGCAATTCTTCAAACTTTGAAATACCACCACTTGCAATCAGCTTCACTTCAGGCAATGCTTTCAACATTTTTTGGTACAAGTCAAAAGAAGGCCCTTGCAGCATCCCATCTTTGGCAATGTCTGTACAAATAACGTAAGAAACGCCCTCTTTCATATAGCTTTTTACAAAAGGAATCAGTTCTTCATCAGACTCTTCTTGCCAGCCACTAATGGCTATTTTTTCATTGTTCGCATCTGCTCCTAAAATAATTTTAGAGGGGCCAAATTTCACCAACCATTCTTTAAAGATTTGTGGTTGTTTTACTGCGATACTTCCTCCAGTAATTTGCCCTGCTCCTGATTCAAACGCAATGCGTAAATCTTCGTCTGTTTTCAAACCACCACCAAAATCAATTTTCAACTTCGTTTTGGTCGCAATTTCTTCCAAAACCTTGTGATTGACAATATGGCTGGCTTTGGCACCATCTAAATCTACCAAATGGAGGTACTCAATTCCATGTGCTTCAAATTCCTTGGCCATTTCCAAGGGATTTTCATTGTACACTTTTTTGGTACTGTAATCTCCTTTTGAAAGGCGTACGCATTTTCCTTCGATGATATCTATGGCAGGTATTATTCTCATTTGTTCGTTTACTATGGCGTTTTACCTTTTGACTCAATTGTGTGGTAAAATCGGTAATTCGTTTATAAATTCAAAAAATTCTTCAATATTTGGGTCCCTGCTTTGCTACTTTTTTCGGGATGAAACTGTGTTCCATAAAAATTCTCTTTGCGCAAAGCTGTTGAATATTTCAAACCGTAATTCGTAGTGGCAATCGTTTCTTTGCAAAGCGGTGCATAATAGCTGTGCACCAAATAAATGAATTCGTTCTCTTTGATTCCAGCAAACAGATCGGATTGTAAATCCGCGATTTGATTCCATCCAATTTGAGGAACTTTTACTGTTTCTTCAAAACGGTGTACATTGACATCAAAAATACTCAAGCCTTTGGTGTTTCCCTCTTCACTAGAATGACACATCAATTGCATTCCCAAACAAATTCCTAAAACGGGTTGTTTTAAAGTAGGAATGACCTTGTCCAATCCAGTTTCTTTCAACATTTTCATGGCACTACTCGCCTCTCCTACTCCTGGAAAAATTACTTTGTCTGCCGCTTTTATTTCGTTTGTATCGTTGCTCAAAACAGCTTCATAGCCCAATCTTTGGACTGCAAATTTGATGGATTGTATGTTCCCCGCCCCGTAATTTATAATTACTATTTTCATTTTATGATCTAGAATTAAATAAAAAGCACAAAGTTTTAAGTTACTTCGCACTCAATGCTCTTCGCCAGAAAGCCTTATAGCATTCCTTTCGTACTTGGCAAAAACATTTTATTGGCATCTCTTTTTATCGCCATTTTCATCGCCTTCGCGAAGGCTTTAAATATTCCTTCAATTTTGTGGTGCTCATTCTCGCCCGATGCTTTGATATTCAAATTACACTTTGCACCGTCGGTAAAGGATTTGAACAAATGAAAAAACATTTCCGTTGGCATGTCTCCAATTTTCTCTCGCTTGAATTCCGCATCCCATTCCAACCAATTTCTTCCTCCAAAATCTACGGCAACCTGTGCCAGACAATCGTCCATAGGCAGGCAAAAACCGTAACGCTCGATTCCTAATTTATCTCCGAGTGCCTTGTGGAACAACTCTCCAAATGCAATCATCGTATCTTCAACGGTATGGTGTTCATCCACTTCCAAATCACCGTCTACTTTCACTGTCAAATCCATCGCTCCGTGCCGTCCAATTTGATCGAGCATGTGATCGAAAAAGTGGAGTCCTGTGGAAATGTCATTTTTCCCTGAACCGTCTAGATTTACTTTGATGTAAATTTTTGTCTCGTTCGTATTGCGTGTGATTTCAGCACAACGATCTTCTAATTTTAAAAACTCATAAACGGATTTCCAATCGATTGTTTCCAAAGCGATGGTGGCTTCCAAGGTTTCTTTTTCAACAGAAACTTCGGTAGCTGCCAAGCCTTCCACATTGTTGATATAGATTGCTTTTGCACCTAAATTCTTCGCCAATTCCACATCGGTCAATCGATCTCCTATCACAAAAGAATTTTCCAAGTCATACGTTTCGGAATCGATGTATTTTTTTAGCAATCCCGTCCGAGGTTTTCTTGTAGGGGCATTTTCATGAGGAAACGTTTTGTCAATGACAACTTCCGTAAATACGATGCCTTCATTTTCAAAGGCTTGGATCAGCTTATTTTGTGCTGGCCAGAAAGTGTCTTCTGGAAAAGATTCCGTTCCCAATCCATCTTGATTGGTCACCATGACCAATTCGTATTCCAGTTCAGCTGCAATTTTACTCAAGTATTGAAATACTTTTGGGTAAAACTCCAATTTTTCCAAACTATCCAATTGGTAGTCTATGGGAGGTTCTATGGCTAAAGTTCCGTCTCTGTCAATAAAAAGTACTTTCTTCATATTTCTATCTATTTTGAGGTTTTTATCTGATTGCTTGCAAAAAAATTGCATGCGATCAAACACCCGATTCTATGCAATATCATTCAGTGCAGCAATCAACTTTGCGTTTTCACTCAAAGTCCCAACGGTAAATCGCAACGTGTTTTTACACAAAGGCTGCTTTGTTCTATTTCTAATTACAATACCCTTCTCCAACAATTGAGCGTAACGCTTGTCTGCATCGTCTACTTTGACCAAAATAAAATTCGCATCGGAAGGATACAATTTTGAAATGAATGAAATGCCTTGGAGCTTTTCTTCTAAATTCTTTCGTTCTTCTAAAATCAAACCAATTTCCTTTTCCACCTCTGAAAATGAGGACAAACGTGCTTTGGCTCGTTGTTGGGTCAATTCATTCACGTTGTAAGGAGGCTTGATTCTATTTAAAACTTCGACGACTTCACGAGATGCATAACAAACCCCGAGTCGAATACCTGCCATTCCAAAGGCTTTGGACAAAGTCTGGGTAACCACAAGATTTGGATACTTGTCTAATTTTTCCAACCAGCTTTCTTGCGCGGAAAAATCAATATAGGCTTCGTCAATCACAACCAATCCCGAAAAACTTTCAACAATGTCCCTTATTTTTTCTTGTGAAAAGGCATTTCCTGAAGGATTGTTCGGAGAACACAAGAAAATAATTTTTGACCTTTTATCAACGACCTCCAAGGTTTCTTTTACTCGGATATCAAAGTCCTCTGAAAGCAAAACTTCTTTCGTTTGCACATTGTTCAATTCAGAAAGCACCCCATACATTCCATAGGTAGGCGGCAACAATATGACATTGTCTTCTTTGGGCTCACAAAACGCTCTAAAAATCAAATCCAACACCTCGTCACTCCCATTCCCCAACAATATTTGATCGGTCGGTACTCCTTTCAAATCAGCGAGCAATTCTTTCACACTTTTTTGTTTTGGGTCGGGATAACGATTGACTCCATTCTGAAAAGGGTTTTCATTGGCATCCAAAAAAACCATTTGCGCCGTTGCTTCTTCAAACTCATCACGGGCGGATGAGTAAGCTTTTAACTTGGCGATATTGGTTCTTACTATGTTGTTTATATCAAAAGACATGGTTTGAGTCTTTGCTTTTAGTTTTTATTTTTTAGCTCTTATTCTCGATATATTTTACATCGAGTTCTAGCATTTCCATTGACAAAATTCGTAAATCTTTAGGCTTTTGACTTCAAGTGTTCTAACCTCAGTGTCACTGCATTTTTATGTGCTTGCAAGCCTTCTGCTTCTGCCATCAATTCAATGGCTGTTCCAATATTTTGAATGCCTTTCTCTGTGATTTTTTGAAAGGTAATTTTTTTGGTAAATGCATCCATATTCACACCACTATACATCCGCGCATAAGCATTTGTTGGCAACGTATGATTGGTTCCTGAGGCATAATCTCCAGCACTTTCAGGCGTATAAGGTCCAATAAAAATAGAACCTGCACTGACAATTCTGTCCAAATAAATCGTTTCATTTTGAACGTTTAAAATCAAATGTTCCGCTGCATATTCATTGATAAAATCAATTTGATCTCGCACGGCTTTTATCAGAATAAATTGAGAATTCTCAATAGCGCTTCGTGCCATTTCTCTTCTTGGCAAGCGTTCCATTTGAGCCACAACTTCTTCTTGAATGGCTTGCAACGATTCTAAAGTATTCGCTACGCATATCACCTGACTGTCATGTCCGTGCTCTGCTTGCGATAACAAATCGGAGGCTACGAACTCCGGCAAAGCCAATTGATCGGCAACGACCATCAACTCCGAGGGTCCTGCAGGCATATCAATAGCTACTCCTTTGGTCAAGGCAAACTGCTTTGCTGCAGTTACATATTGATTTCCAGGGCCAAATATCTTGTACACATTGGGCACAGAGGCTGTCCCCAATGTCATGGCTGCAATCGCTTGCACCCCTCCCAATTTGAAAATAGTGGTCACCCCTACTAATTTCGCAGCATATAGAATTGCTGGGTTTATTTTCCCCTCACTATCGGGAGGTGTACACAATATAATTTCTTTACAGCCTGCTAATTTTGCTGGAATTCCCAACATTAAAATGGTAGAAAACAACGGTGCGGTTCCTCCTGGGATGTACAATCCTACTTTTTCAATAGGACGCATTTCCTGCCAGCAAGAAACCCCCTCTGTGGTTTCTACTAGCTTTTTTGGGATGAATTGTGAGGCATGGAAAACTTTGATATTCTGTTTTGCCAATTCCATCGCTTCTTTCAACTCTTGAGAAACCAACGATGCAGCCGCATGAATTTCTTCTGGACTTACTTTCAATGTTTCTATCTCAACTTTATCGAATTTCGCAGTGTAAAACTTTAGGGCTGCATCGCCGTTTTTTTGAACTTCATCAAAAACTTCGGAAATGAGACTCCCCAAATCAGCGGCTTCTTTGGCCGGACGTTTTGTCAACGAACTCCAAGTATCTCGTGTTGGATTTTCTACTATATTCATTTTATCTAACTTTTGGCAATTCGCAAACAACGAAAGATTTTACAATACCATTTTCTCAATAGGAACGACCAAAATACCTTCGGCTCCTCTTTCTTTTAGGGCATCGATAATGTCCCAAAATTTTCTTTTCCCTTGCAATACTGTGTGTATAGAACTCCAGCCCTCTTCTGCCAAAGGCAACACAGTTGGGCTTCTCATTCCAGGCAACAATTCTAAAATATCGGCTACTTTCTCATTGGGTGCATTCAATAATATATACTTTGAATTTTGTCCGCGTAAAACAGACTGAATTCGAAATTGAATGGTGTTTAAAATTTCTCTTTTTTCAGAAGAAAGGTTTGGCCCCGTAGTCAAGACAGCTTCACTCTCTGACATTTTCACCACTTCTTTCAAACCGTTTTTAAACAAGGTACTACCGCTCGAAACGATGTCGCAAATGGCATCAGCCAGCCCAATATTCGGTGCAATTTCGACTGACCCGTTGATGATGTGCAAATCTGCAGTAATGTTGTTTTCTGCAAAAAATTTCTTTACCGTATTTGGGTAGGAAGTTGCAATTCTTTTTCCGTCCAAATCTTTCAAATCACGAAATGCTGCTTCTTTTGGCACAGCCAAAGAGACGCTGCATTTGGAAAAGCCCAAGCGCTCGACGATCTTCAAATCTTCTCCTTTTTCTACCAAGGTGTTTTCTCCTAAAATAGCTACGTCCACAACACCATCTCTTAAATATTGGGGGATATCACCGTTGCGCAAGTACAATACTTCCACAGGAAAATTACGTGCTTCGGCTTTTAATTGGTCTTTTCCATTATCGATTGAAATTCCACAATCTTTCAATAATTTCAAAGAATCTTGGTTCAATCTTCCTGACTTCTGGATGGCGATTTTTAATTTTGTCATTTTGTTTTTAATTATGCTTAAGCAATGGCAAATGATTTCATTTATACGAAAAAAACCCATTTGAATTGCTCAAACGGGTTTTTGAAAATATGTTTAATTACGACATAACATTCCTAGCTCGTTTGTTCACAAGTGTTCGAATGGTGATGCTGTAATTTGTCTGTGTTCATCTTTTTATTTTTACAATGCAAATATAAGAATTAAATTAAAAAATCCTTCGGTCTCCCTGCAATTTTTTGTTTCTGCATTGTTTTACATCTACAGTACCCTTTCAAGAAATTCCTTTACAAGCATTGGGTGATGTCAAAAGGTGCTACCTGTCCCAATACCAAGGGATCCAGAAAGATATTCCCAATACGAACTCGAATCAATCTCAAGGTGGGATATCCTACCGCTGCCGTCATTTTTCGCACTTGCCGAAACTTCCCTTCTGTGAGAACCATTGAAACCCAACTTGTCGGTCCATGTCGATCATCTCGAATCTTTTTGGAGCGCACATGAAAATCGGGGATTTCTTTCAGAAACTGGACTTGACATGGTTTGGTGCGATAGCGCTTTCCTTCAAAACCAATCTCAACCCCATTTTTTAAGTTTTCCAAAGCTTCGGAGGAAATGAGACCATCTACCTGCACATAGTATTCTTTCTCTACTTTTTGACTGCAAATGGCATCGCTCAATTTTCCATCTGTCGTTAACAAGAGTAAACCCTCGGATTTTGCATCCAACCGCCCTACAGCCATGGTTCCTTCTGGGAAATCAAATAAGGACCCCAATAGCTTCTTTTTTCTTGTTTTGTTATTCACAAATTGAGAAAGGTAACCGTAAGGCTTGTACAAAATAAAATGATGGTGTTTGTTCATAGCAGCAAAAAGGCTGGGTTCAGACAGCACAAATCCAAGCAATCTCTTAAAAAGTTTTTTTGGCCTCACTACCGCAATACCCTCTTTTTAAAAATAGATTACAATTCTAAGCTGCGCAGGTAGGCCAATTTCTTTTTCCAGAGTTGCAAATCTTTTGTTTGAGATTCGATGGATGTTTTTATTTTTTGAACCAATGGATTTTCTTCTTTCGCATTGGATATAAAACTGACATTTGTATTTAATTGTTGAATTTCTTTGGAGAGTTCGTCAATTTTTTTTCGCAAGAAAGCAACTTCACCGTCTAATTTTCTGCCATTCCCACTAATCAGAAAGGCATCCATTTCCATTTTGTATTTCAGCATGACGAGCTCTTCTCCTTCTATATTTAACTGTTTGAATAGTTTTTCTATAAGTTTGTTAAAACTTGTTTCGATGCCTTTTTCTTTTCTCGGAACCTGCCCTATTTTCTTCCAAGTTTCAATGTATGCTTTTACTTCCTCCAATTTCACCTCGTCATTTCCAACAACCCCTTCAATTTGAGAAAGAAACTCTTTCTTCGTTGCCAGCGCCTCTTTTTGGTCTTGAGAACCGTTGTCTTGTAATTCATGTAGTCTCTCAAAATAATGATTGCAAGCTCCTTTAAATTGTTTCCAAATTTGATCGGAAAATTTTCTTGGGACGTGTCCAATTTTTTTCCAATCTGCTTGAATACGCTTCATTTGCTGGGTGGCTGTTTCAAAATCATCACTGTCTTTCAAGGATTCTGCCAAGGCAACCAATTTTTGTTTTTGCTCTAAATTAGTTTGTTGCGTTTTGTTTTGGCTCTTGTAAAACGTGTTTTTCGCTTGGTTGAACTTTTTAGTGGCTGCTTTGAGCTGTTCCCAGATCATTTGACTCTTGGCACGTGGCACTTTTCCAATGCTAAAAAACACTTCTCTTTTTTCTTCAAATTCCCGGATGCTTTTTTGCCAATCACTGTGCGTTTTGTTTTTGGAAACATCAAACGCTTCCAGCCGTTGGATCACTTCCAACTTCAATTTTATATTGTCTTCGTATTTCGATTTCTGACTTTCGTAATAGGCATCTCTCTTGTCGTGAATGGTCTTTGTAGCAGCACTAAATTTTTGCCAAACATCTTCTCTGTGTTCCCGGGACACCGGCCCGATATCTTCTTTCCATTTTTTATGAAGATCTTGCAACTCTTTGAAGGACCTCACAATATCTTCCTCTTTTGCCAGAAGCTCTGCCTTTTCAATAATCTTGAGTTTTGCTTCCAAATTGTGTTTGAAATCTAATCCGCGCAAGTCATTGTTCAAATGCAATAAATCGTAAAAACGCTCTACGTGATGGTGGTAATTTCGCCAAGTAGTATTGTATTTTGTTCGCGGCACGGATCCTATTTTTTTCCAACGGTCTTGAAGGGCCTTGAATTCTTTGTACATGGTCGCTGAATCTGCCTTGTCAATAATTGCTTTCAAATCATCGATGACTTCGATTCGCTTGTTCAAATTTTCTTTTAACTGACTTTCTAAATCTGTGTAATACTTGTTTCGAAGTGTTTTGTATTGAGACATGAAACCATTGAAAGCAACTTTGACGGGACTTGCGTAATGAAAGTCAATGGATTCTCCTCCGTCTGCTAGAAAAGCGGCTTTTTTTTCAGCTAGTACCGCTCCGAATTTTGAGTCAAATATTTTCTTAATGGCTTCTACATTCGATTTGATCGACTGTACTTTTTGATTTTTAATCAAATTTTCCAACTCTTTTACAAGTTGTTCCATGCGCATCGATTGAAAATCTTTTACAGGAATGCTTTCTTTTTTTTCTTGATCTTTTTCGGCAATCGCAGCCACATCCTCTTCAATTGATTTCACAACTTTTGCGGCCGCTTCCTCTGCTACAGATTTTGGATCTGTTTGCTCAGGTATATTTTCTAACTGAGAAGCATCTTTTGATTCTCGTGTTTTGTTAGTTTCTATCTCCTGTGTATTTTCGTTCGAATCGTCTGACATCTTGCGTATGTTTAAAGTTCCTATAATGAGACTTTAAATATAGGAATAGCTACTGAAACCACAAAATTGTCAAATCACAAAAAAGTGCCTTGAAAATTCCACCTCTAAGAAAAAAGAAATCCTACGAATTCCAAATTTCCCAAGACTTCTCTGCCTGCAGCTCCAACATCTGCAATCCATTTTTAACAACTGCTCCTTTTGCTTTTCCCTGCTGCAAAAATTTCGTTTCTGAAGGGTTGTAAATCAAATCGTACAAAAGATGCTTGTTCGTTAAAAATTCATAGGGAATATCGGGACATAAATGAACTTCTGGCGAGGTTCCTAGGGGAGAACAATTGACCAATAGCGTATGCGTCTCTATCACAGCGGCATTGATGGATCCATAGGAAATCTGGGTCTCATTTTTCGGTACTCTTGAAACAAACTTGTACTGAATCCCTAGTTTATCAAAAGCATAAGCAACCGCTTTGGAGGCGCCTCCTGTACCTAAAATCAATGCTTTCTTATGGTGTTCTTTGAGCAATGGCTCAATCGACTTTGAAAAGCCGTACACGTCTGTGTTGTAGCCCTTTTTCACACCAGAGGCTAAGATTTTGATTGTGTTGACAGCACCAATATTTTCTGCATCTCTATCTATTTCATCTAAAAAAGCTCCCACTTTTTCCTTGTAAGGAATGGTGACGTTCAAACCGGCAATACTCTTTGAAGCTCCTTCAAAAATAGAGGGAAAATCCTCTACCGTTTGCAAATCGAAATTTTGGTAGGAACAATTGTTTACGTTTAGTTTCGCAAACTTTTTTGAAAAATAATTTCTAGAAAAAGAATAGGCTATGTTTTTACCTACCAATCCATATATCTTTTTAGCACTCATTATATTCTTGTTTTCTTTTTGTGTTCGTAATAATCAATTCCCAATACAACTGCTATTCCAAGAACAATACAGGCCATTGAAACCCATGTACTTTCTGTATTTAAATCAGGAACGAATCGTTGGTAATTCTCCAGAACTGGATTGTTTTGACTGTCCAACAAAACACGTCCGTTGTGCATGACAAATATTTTTTCTTTCCATGGCCAAACCATACCCAAGGAACCGGTGATAAAACCAATAATCATTGCGTTTACAAGTTGATTCCAACGTTTTAAAACATAACTCAACAAATGAGAAATAGACACCAAACCGACAAAGGAACCCATGAAAAAAGTCAAAGAAATTTGAATGTATTTCCTATTCACAGGATCTTGCAGTACTTCGAAATTTCCAAGCAACACATTTGTAGTTACGTTAAAAACAATGTTGACAGCATCTACCAATAACAAAACATAATTTCCAAGCAACATTAACAAAAAGGAACCTGACAAGCCTGGAAAAGTCATGCCACTAACTCCTATTATCCCGCATAAAAAAACAAACCACAAATTACTATTCTCCTTCGCAGGAGGCATAAAACTCAATGCCAAACCAATGGCTACTCCCAAAAAAACAACACATATATTTTGGAAAGTCCATGCCTTGTATTTTTTACTTATATAAAAAATAGAACCGACAATCATTCCGAAGAAAACACTCCAAACATACAACTCGTAGGTCCGTAAAAAATAATCAAGCACAATCGAGACACTGAAATAACTAAAAAGGCTGCCTCCCATGACTAGCAGTAAAAAAGGAAGATTCAAATAAACAACCAAGATTTTGAAACGTCCGCTGAGCAACAATTTCAATGCTTTGCCATTTATTTTTTGAAAGGTATAGATCAACTCTTCGTAAAAGCCTAAAACAAAAGCCACAGCTCCCCCTGAAACTCCAGGTACCTTATTGGCAGTCCCCATCGCCAATCCCTTCAGAAAAAGTAGTGTTTTTTGCAAGTATGTTTTTTGTAAGAGCAAGTTGTTTTGAATTTGTAGCTTGTGACTAAATTAAAAAACTATTTTTTTATGGATTCCATTTTTTCCAAGGCTAGAATCACAATATAGCCCAAAAGGGCACAAATGACAGCCCCTAGCAGTTGAGACTCTCCCTCAAAATGAAAAGGTCCGATGCTTTTCTGTAACAAAGGTACTTCTTCACCGTGGGAGTTGACTCTCCAAGTCAGGGTTTCTTTCCACGGCCAAATTTTATTCAAAGAGCCTATTACAAATCCCATCAATCCCGCCAAAGTGGTGTTTTTATATTTTGAAAACAACCATTTCAATACTTTAGAAAAACTCAACAAACCTGTAATCGCTCCTAAGCCCACCACAGCAATTATTTGAAAATCTCTCGAATGAATGGCCTCTAAAACAATCTTATAAGAGCCTAATAACACCAAAATAAAAGAACCTGATATACCGGGCAAAATCATGGCACATATTGCCAAAGCCCCGGACAAAAACAAAAACCAAAGCGAGGTGACTTCTGAAATCAAAGGTTCTAGAATGGTCATATAGTAAGCGACAAAAGCTCCTATAACCAAAATAACAAGGGCCGCAAAATTCCATTTGGTAATTTGCTTACCTATGAAAACAACACTTGCCAACACCAGACCAAAAAAGAAGGACCACAGCAAAATGGGTTGATTATCCAACAAATAGGTTATTCCTTTGGCCAAAGAAACTACACTCACTGCAATTCCAGACAAGAGGACGACAAGAAAAGAACCATTGATTGATTTCCATACTGCCTTGATTCCCTTCTTTTGCAACATGGACAAGGTTGAGAAATTTATCGCACTGATACTCTTCAAAAGTTCTTCATAAATTCCAGAAATAAAAGCGATGGTTCCTCCTGAAACTCCAGGAACCACATCAGCCGCCCCCATAGCCATTCCTTTCAGAAATAAAAAAAGGGACTGTTTGAATGTTCTTTGCATTTGTCTATTTTGATTTTGACAAATATAGTTTTTAATTGCAAAACACTTCTTATTCTTTGCGTATTATCTCGGACGGTGAGCCGCTATCAAAGCGAGGACCTCTTCCCGTTTAAAACAACCTGGATACAACTCTTTGACGACCTTTAAAAACTCAAAATCGAGGGCCATACCGTTTTTCAAATGTAAAAAAGCTTCCTCTTTTTTTCCAAGTTCCATAAAAACACCAAACAAGCGGTATTCCAATTCTGCAGATTCTTTGTAGTAGTTTTTTGCCCGAATCAAACTTTCCAAAGCGAGGTTGTAATCTCCAATAAAATACTGAACATCTACCAACGCCATCCATACTTCCAATGCTTTGTCGTCCAAACTCAAACAACGCTTAAAAGCAGATACACTCTCTTCATACAAAGACAGGTTTAGATTGATTTCTCCAAACTTCCTCCAATATTCAGGATTGAATTCATCAATAGACAACAACTTTTTACAATAATACAGAGCCTTGTCATAGTCCTTCAACTCTACACAAACGTGAGACAATGCGAGCCAAGCCTTATCTAGCAAGGGGTCTTCATTCACCGCTTTTTTATAAAACTCTGCGGCTTTGTGGAAGGTTTCATTTTTTCGAAAACAATCTCCTATACGCAAATAAACAAATGCTGTCGGATCATCCAACTCGAGCGCCACGGTATAGTTTTCGATTGCCTCCTCCCAACGTTCTAAAATCTCCAATGTTTTTGCTTTTTCTATGTAGCCACCCACAAAATTCTCGTCGATTAAAATAGCATAATCAAAAGATTTCAAAGCGTTTTCATATTTTTCAATCACCATGTACTGCCGCCCTAATTGGTGCCATGCAACTTCACAATAAGGATTTTTATTTACATAATCGTTCAAATATGTGATGGCTTCGCTGTGTTTTGAACCCATATCAAAACAATAAATAACATTGTACAAGGAGGAATAGTCTTCGTAATCCACTTCCACACATTTCGCAAAATTCTCACGTGCTTTGTCAAAATCATCCAAATACAAATACTCCATGGCAATCAAAGAAACGACATCGGCAAGATCGTTGGTATGTTTCAATGCAATTTTTAAAGAATGGATGGCTTCCTCGTGCTTGTCTTCTTTTGAAAGAATCGCTGCTTTTTGAATGTGTACTTCTTCGTTTGTTGGCTCCAAAGCCTCAATCTCATGCAACAGTCTTTTCGCGTCTGAAATTTTATCTTCAAAAATGTACAACTCCACTTTTAACAATTTTAACATTGCCGAGGAAGGATGCTGCTCCAAACTTAATTTGACTGCTTTTTTCGCCAATGCATGTCTTCCATTGTCGATATAATAATGTATGATTTCCTCAAATTCTGATGAGTCAAAAAAATACACTTTATTGGTTTTTAACATCGATTCAAATCTCGATAAAGCCATAGGCATCTATTGTTTTAAAAGAGAAACACTTTCAATTATTTAAAAATACGATTTGCCGAGCTTGAAAAAAGTTCTGCGACCATATTCTTTTTAACAATTTAATTAACATCTCTTACAAGAAATTAAACTTAAATCCAAACCTATTCAGCATCCCTTGAAAAATTGTAGCGAAATTTATCGGCTTTTCGATTGCGCTGCATTTGCTATTCAACGGGCTTCTCTCCAAAAATCTAGTTTTTAATTTTATTACTGACGAATTACAAGTATATTTGTTTTTCAAAACCTGCTTTGGTCATTATTATGAGTGATAAAATTTTACTAAACTCCAAGGAAATTAAAATCATATTGCATCGATTAGCCTGTCAACTGATCGAAAACCACAGCGATTTTTCAAACACGGTTCTATTAGGTATTCAACCACGTGGAACCTTCTTAGCACAACGACTGGCAAAACTTTTAGAGGAGGAATACAAGGTTCAAAATATCGAATTGGGCTTGCTAGACATCACTTTTTTTAGAGACGATTTTAGAAGAAGAGATGCGCCATTAGAGGCAAATACAACACATATTGACTTCATCATCGAGGACAAAAATGTGGTCATCATTGACGATGTTTTGTTTTCAGGGAGAAGCATCAATGCTGCCTTGACAGCAATGCAATCTTACGGAAGACCAAAACAAACAGAACTACTATGTCTTATAGACAGACGCTTTAGCAGGCATTTACCGATACAACCTGACTACAGAGGAAGACAAGTGGATGTCATCAACAACGAGAGAGTTGCTGTGCTATGGGAAGAAAATGATGGAAAAGATGCTATTTATTTAACAACGAATGATTAAAAACGAAATGAAGTCACTAAGTGTTCAAAATTTACTCGGCATAAAGCACCTCAAAAAGGAAGATTTAGACCTTATTTTTGAAACCGCGGACCACTTTAAAGAGGTCATCAATCGCCCCATCAAAAAAGTTCCATCATTAAGAGACATCACCATTGCAAATTTGTTTTTTGAAAACAGCACGCGCACAAAATTGTCGTTTGAACTGGCTGAAAAGCGGCTTTCTGCAGACATCGTTAATTTCTCAGCAGGGCAATCGTCTGTAAAGAAAGGAGAAACACTGATCGACACGGTCAATAATATTTTATCGATGAAAGTGGATATTGTAGTGATGCGCCACCCGAATGTGGGCGCTGGTGTTTTCCTTTCCAAACATGTAGACGCCAAGATTATCAATGCTGGAGACGGTACGCACGAACACCCAACGCAAGCGCTACTCGACTCCTACTCGATACGCGAAAAACTCGGAGATGTGGCTGGTAAAAAAGTTGTAATTGTAGGCGATGTTCTGCACTCCAGAGTGGCTTTGTCAAATATTTTTGCTTTGCAATTGCAAGGAGCAGAAGTCAAAGTATGTGGCCCCACAACTTTGATCCCAAAACACATTGAAAGTTTGGGTGTAAAAGTAGAGACCAACCTGCGAAAAGCACTCGACTGGTGCGATGTTGCAAATGTGCTAAGGGTACAACACGAAAGAATGGATGTAAAATATTTCCCTTCTACCAGAGAATACACCCAACTGTTCGGAATCAACAAAGAAATTTTAAACTCGCTAAACAAAGAGATTGTAGTCATGCACCCCGGCCCCATCAATCGTGGTGTGGAGATTACAAGTGATGTTGCTGACTCTGATCAATCTATTATTTTGAACCAAGTAGAAAATGGTGTGGCCGTTCGAATGGCCTGTATTTATTTACTCGCCGAACAAATAAAAAGATAAGCAGCCTTTGAATCCTTGTGAACAGAGAATTCCAAGACTAAAAACCAAATACGACATGCTAATTGAAAAGAAAGAAACCTATGCGGTAATCCTTCCGGAAGAAAGTTCTTTTTCTGAGTTTTACACTGTATTTCTCTCAAAAACGAATGAAATCTCAGAAACACACCTCTTCTTGAATTTGTTAGATACATTCCCATTGTCTGTAGGTGACCTTGAAAGATTTTCCGTGTTTTCCGAAAGACAAAAAGAAAATGGAAAATCATTTGTTTTGATTACAAATGCGGTTGAAATTGACGACTTTGAAGACGAAACCTTGAGCGTTGTACCCACACTTATAGAGGCAGAAGATGTTTTAGAGATGGATGAGATCGAACGAGACCTTATGAGCTCTTAAATTACTCCATGAGCATTCAACTTACCATACTTGGTTGCCATTCTGCAACACCTCGAAACAACGCACATCCGACGGCACAATTTCTAGAAATCAACGAACGCCATTTTTTAATTGATTGCGGAGAAGGCACACAAACCTTACTTCGAAAAAACAAAATTCAATTTGCTAAAATCAGGCATATCTTTATCTCCCATTTGCACGGAGATCATTTTTACGGCCTCATTGGATTGATATCTACCTTTGGTCTCTTGAACAGAGAACATGATTTACATATTTATGGCCCCAAAGGCATCAAAGAAATCATTACACTGCAACTAAAACTGTGCAAATCATGGACGAAATTTTCCCTTATTTTCCATGAACTAAACAGCCCTAAAAGCATGGTGGTGTTTGAAGATAAAAAAGTCATCGTACGGACCATTCCTTTGGACCACCGAATATATACCAACGGATATTTATTCCAGGAAAAAGAGGGCTCCCGGAAATTGAATATGGAAAAAATTAAATTGAATTCTGAAATACAAGTTTGTGATTACCACCATCTAAAAAAAGGAAAGAATTTTATTGCTCCCGATGGCACTGAAATCCCCAACGAAAAACTGACATTGCCTCCAAAAAAAACTATTTCCTACGCTTTCTGTAGCGACACAGCCTTCCTTCCTAGTATGGTACCTACTCTAACGAAAATAGATTTATTGTACCACGAAGCTACTTTCTTAGAAACAGAAAAAGAGCTGGCAAAAAAAACCAAACACAGCACTGCAAAAGAAGCTGCGACCATCGCAAAAGAAGCTCAAGTAGGCCAACTTATCATTGGACATTATTCCAACCGTTACAAAGATCTCGACTTGTTCCAAAAAGAAGCAGCAGGTATTTTCCCGAATACCCACCTGGCGAAAACAGGGAAAATATTTTCCATAGACTAACAAAGCGCTTGTTTTTACATCCCGTATTGCATCCGTTTAAATATTTGAGCGAATGGATCCTTCTTTCAAATATTCTTTTAAATTTGTAGGAACGCTAACTTCTCAAACCAAAAGTAAATGACTAACTCAATTCTTCTTTTTTTAGCCTGTATGTTCTGTCTATTTGTAGGCTTCGTTGTTGGCAAACTTATTTCCAAACTCACATCTGAAAAAGAGCAAATTGGTTTGAACGAAAAGAACAACAACCTCACAACGCTGTTATCCGAAGCCAAAGAAAATAGCGATGCACTTCGCAACTCTAAAGAACGTGAACTTGGAGAACTCAGAGAAAAAAACAACCAGCTCAGCATTGCGATTACCAAAACAAACGCTGCCTTAGAAAATAGTCAAAAAATGCTGCGTGAAAATAAGAAAGAAGTCGAACAACTTCAAGAAAAATTCAGCAAAGAGTTTGAAAATTTGGCGAACAAAATTTTGGATGAAAAATCACAAAAATTCAAACAACAAAACAAAGAAAGTATTCACGAAATTTTAAATCCATTAAAAGAAAAAATACAAACTTTTGAAAAAAAAGTAGAAGAAACCAACAAAGAGAGCATTGGGAGGCATTCTGCTCTGAACGAACAAATCAAAGGACTGAAAGATTTGAATTTAAAGATGAGTCAAGAAGCCATTAATTTGACAAAAGCTTTGAAAGGAGATAGCAAAACACAAGGGAATTGGGGAGAAATGATCCTCGAACGGGTTTTGGAAAAGTCAGGCTTAGAAAAAGGAAGAGAGTACGATCTAGAAAAAAGTTTCGCTGTTGCTGATGAAAATAAAACACGTTTGCGTCCAGATGTAATTATAAACTTACCAGACCATCGTAAAATGATTGTCGATTCAAAAGTTTCTTTGACTGCTTATGAGCAATTTGTAAATTCAGAAAACGAATTAGAAAAAGTAAAACACCTAAAAGAACATGTCAACTCTTTGAAACGACATATAGATCAGTTGAGTGCAAAGAAGTACGAAGATTTGTATCAAATTGAATCTCCGGATTTTGTCCTCTTATTTATTCCGATAGAACCCGCCTTTGCCATGGCCTTAGAAGAAGATGGACAACTATACAACAAAGCTTTTGAAAAAAACATAGTGATCGTAACGCCTGCAACATTGTTAGCAACTTTGCGAACAATTGACAGCATGTGGCAAAATGAAAAACAGCAAAAAAATGCCATCGAAATTTCCAGACAGGCAGGTGCTTTGTATGACAAATTTGTAGGATTGTATCAAGATCTTATCAAAATTGGACGAAAAATGGACGACGCAAAAAAAGATTACAGCAGCGCTATGAATAAATTGCACGACGGAAAAGGAAACTTGATCACCAGTGTGGAGAAAATTAAAAAACTAGGCGCAAAGGCAAAAAAATCTTTACCTGAAAGCAGCATTGAAAGAGCTATCGAAGAATAAAATGAGCTACAAAAAGCATCTTTTTTTTAGCATACTCAGCTTACTAATTCTTTTAGTATCTCACAACAATGGATTTTTTTGGGACAATGTCACCTTTGGCTACAAAATGGGGAATCATCTTTTCTACAACGGATTGTTTGACTTTCATTTTCCCGACGAATTTGATCCCGGACACCCTCCCTTTTTAGCCTTTATTTTAGCGAGCAGTTGGAAAATTTTTGGAAAAAACTTACTCGTAAGTCATATGGCTCTGACCCCTTTTGTTTACGGTTATTTTGTACAAGTTTTTTTGTTTTGCAAACAGTTTACGAAAAGTAAAATACAAAGCTACTTTGCGTTTTTACTTGTGGCTTTAGATCCTACAATGTCTGCTCAGCTAGTTTTGATCAGTCCAGAAGTAATTCAAGTCTTCTTTTTTCTTTTGGTCGTAAACAATCTGCATAAAAACTACTTTGTTAAAACACTCGGTTTGTTTTTTCTTGGTATCATTACTTATAGAGGCATGATGCTTTTTGCAGGTATTTTCTTGTACGAGACGGTGCATCATTTGTGGGGTACTAGAAACCACTTAAAATCTTTTTTTTCAAAAAAAATCTTCATGTGCTACGGCCTCGGAGCCATTCCTGCATTCTCTTATATATATTTTAGACTGAGTGGAAAAGGCTGGTTGCAAACACATCCCAATTCACCTTGGGAAAGTCTGTGGCATTTCGCATCTTTTGGGGAGTTTGTGAAAAATTGTATTGTATTGGTACATCGTTATTTAGATTTTGGACGCGTTGCAATTTTTGTTATTCTGATTGTCCTACTTATTTTCCAAAGACAACTTTTCTTGGACAAAAAGAATAAAAAGCTCCTGCTTCTTGCGTTTTCGTCTGTTTTTTTTGTCGCCAGTATTTCCCTCGTCGCAATCAATCCATTTGGACACCGGTACTTTGTTGTGTCTTATCTCATTTTTACAATCGTTGCATTCAGAGGACTATCGCTACTTCCCAAAAAAAGGAAGAAACTTGTATATGGACTTCTAATTACTAGTTTGATTTCTGGAAATTTATGGGTATACCCGAGAGAAATTTCCCAGGGTTGGGATGCGTCTTTGGCACATGTTCCCTATTTTGAACTGAGACAAAAAGCCATACAATACCTTGACGAAAATAATATTCCAATTCATGAAACAGGAACTTTTTTTCCGAATGGTGGTAAAATCGACAAAATAGACTTATCAAACGATTCTAGAGAATTCTTAAATTTCAAAGGAGAAGAACCCTACGTGTTTTATTCAAATGTTTACAATCTTAGTGACGATGAAATTTCTTTAATCGATACCAATTACAAAACAATAAAAATCCTTCGAAGTGGCACGGTTCGAATTGAAATTTTGCAACATAACTAAAAAAGCCTTCTCAATTCTATTGAGAAGGCTTTTGCTTTTTTGAATGACTAAAATTACGCTTTGAACGTTATTTTACGCATACGCAAACTCTCCGGAGTTACCTCCAAATACTCATCAACTCTTATATACTCCATACATTCCTCCAAAGAGAAATCAATTTTTGGAGCAATTTTCATTGCATCATCAGTACCAGACTTACGCATATTTGTCAGTTGTTTTCCTTTGATTAGGTTTACAGCCATATCTTCAGACTTGCTGTTTTCTCCAATTACTTGACCAATATAAATTTCTTCATTGATATCGATAAAAAATTTACCTCTATCCTGTAAACGGTCTAAAGCATAAGCAGTCGCTTTACCGGCAGCCGCAGAGACAATTGCTCCTTTTTCTTCCTCAGTAAACTCTCCTTTATACGGTCCATATTCGCTAAAACGGTGATTGATGATTGCTTGACCCGCGGTAGCTGTCAAAATTTTATTACGCAATCCTATCAAACCTCTAGAAGGAATGGTAAATTCTAGGTGTTGTAAATCTCCTTTCGGCTCCATAACCATCAAGTCTCCTTTACGCAACGAAACGAGGTTCACAGCTTTGGAAGCAACCTCCTCAGGAACGTCAATAGACAATGTTTCATAAGGTTCACATTTTTTACCATCAATTTCTTTGAGAATTACCTGTGGACGTCCTACCTGCAATTCATACCCCTCACGACGCATTGTCTCAATCAATACAGACAAATGCAATACACCGCGTCCGAACACGTTGAATTTGTCTTCAGAATCCGTAGTTTCAACTCTCAATGCTAAATTCTTTTCCAATTCTTTGAACAAACGATCACGCAAATGACGGGATGTTACAAACTTTCCTTCTTTTCCAAAGAAAGGAGAGTTGTTGATCGTAAACAACATACTCATCGTAGGTTGATCAATTTCTGTTCTTGGCAATGCTTCCGGGTTTTCTAAATCTGCTATGGTATCTCCAATTTCAAATCCATCAATCCCTGTAATTGCGCAAATATCTCCACAACGTACTTTGTCGACCTGAGCTTTTCCCATTCCTTCAAATACGTGCAATTCCTTAATTCTTACTTTTTTCGTAGTTCCATCAGCTTTGCAAAGCATGTAATCTTTTCCAGCTTCTAAGTCGCCACGGAAAATACGCCCAATAGCAATTCTTCCTGTAAAGGAAGAAAAGTCCAAAGAAGTAATTTGCATCTGTGGAGTCCCCTCGTTATACGGAGTTTCTGGTATCGATTCCAATACAGCATCTAACAAAGGAACAATATCTGTTGTTTCATTTTTCCAATCGGTACTCATCCAATTGTTTTTTGCAGAGCCGTATACAGTTGTAAAATCAAGCTGCTCTTCCGTTGCTTCTAATGCAAACATCAAATCAAACACTTTTTCGTGTACAATATCTGGCGTACAGTTTTCTTTATCTACCTTGTTTACAACAACGATAGGAGTCAATCCCAGTTCAATTGCTTTGCCCAATACAAATCGGGTTTGTGGCATCGGACCTTCAAAGGCATCCACCAATAACAAAACACCATCTGCCATTTTTAAAACACGCTCTACTTCTCCTCCAAAATCAGCATGGCCAGGAGTGTCAATGACATTGATTTTAGTGCCTTTGTACTGCACGGAAACATTTTTAGAGAGAATGGTAATTCCTCTTTCACGTTCCAAATCATTGTTATCTAACAAAAGGTCGGTTCTTTCTTTTCTGTCGTCCAAAACTTTTGCTTGGTCGATGATTTTATCTACCAAGGTTGTCTTACCGTGGTCAACGTGTGCTATGATAGCGATGTTTCTAATTTGCATACAAAAAATTTAAGGTTGCAAAAATACTATTTTAAATTGGAAAAAAGCTTTTCCAACAGGAATTAAACGAGGACATTTAGTTTTTTCCAAAAAATTGCAAAGAATCTATTTTTTCCAAAGGCAATTTCCTTCCAAACTCCATACCGATAGCAGTATTGGTTTCTTCTGTCCAGGTACCCGTAATGATTTCATTTGTTAAAAACTCGTACGCAACGACTCCTTTGTATTCTTGACCTTCCGAAGCATACATAAAGTTGAGCACTAACAAGCGTTCGTGCAAAAAACCATAACCATAATGCATATCTATTTCTTCCAGCAACCAAGTTGCTCGAATTTGCCCCTCTTCAAGATGCAATGACAACAAGCCTACATAGCTCGACTTGTCTTCCGCTGAATTTTTCCCAACCAAATGATACGTTCCTAAAATTCCAGCACGTGTAATTGGTTTCTCTAATTGTTCTTTCGTTGTATTGGCAAATTCCTTTTTCCGTGCTGCAAGTTCTTCTCCTAACGAAACAGCATCTTCTTTTTCCAAAAAGATCCGTTCCTCTAATATTTGTATCGCACAGGTTTTGTTTGCTCTGAGTTTTTCATTCATATACCTTCTCTTAAGTCGTCAGCTCAATCACTGTGATTTCTGGCCACATACCTACCCTGCCAGGAAAGCCTAAAAATCCAAAACCTCTATTGACATATAAATATTGGGATGCTTCTTGATACAAGCCTGACCATCTTGGGTATTTGTATTTAACAGGACTCCATTTCAACCATGGGATGTCTACTCCAAACTGCATTCCATGCGTATGGCCTGCAAGCGTCAAATCTACATGAGTTTGATGAGGAATTGTTTTCAAATCCCAGTGCGAAGGATCGTGTGATAGCAATATTTTAAACGCCTCTTTGTCCACTCCTGCTAGAGCGGTATCTAGATCGCCGTGTTTGACAAAAGAACTTCCCCAATTTTCTAATCCGATCACAGCGATTTTCTCTCCATCTCGCTCTAATAATCGATGTTCGTTTTTCAATAAATCAAAACCCATATCTTTTTGGTGCTTTTCCAAAAGCTCAAAATTATCCTGTTTGGCTTTTTTGGAGGGCCATTTCTTGTAATCCCCATAATCGTGATTTCCCAAAACCGCATACACTTTTGACTCAATCCTCTTAAAAGTTGCTTTGTAGGGTTCTATCTCTCTCGAATCGCTGTTGACAAGATCTCCGGTAAAAAAAACTACATCGGCATTTTGCGCATTGATCAAGTCAACACCACGTTGCACATCATCCACACTGTCAAAACTCCCCGCATGAATGTCTGAAATTTGCACCATACGAAACCCTTCGAATGCTTTTGGAAGGCTTGGAAATTTTAGTTGCACCGTCTTCACCTTGAAATTGTACTTCCCTCTGGTAATCCCATACAACATGGATGCAAACGGAATGCTTGCCACGCCCAAACCAAGCCTGACTAGGAATTGACGTCTGTTTTCCAAATCAACTCCTTTGGAGTTTGTTGTAAAAAGATCGTACAGATGTTGTATCCCAAATTTTAAAACGCGTAGTGCATCGTCTAAGATGAGAAAAGAGACAACTAATAATTTGAAAACAATGAAAGAAAAGCCAAAGCCAATCCATAAGTTGTGCATCAGTGTGGCATTTATGGTTCGAGATGAAAAATGTTTAACCAAGATGTAAAAACCTATATGTGCCAAGAAGGCAAACAAAACATACGTTATGGTTGCCCACATTTGAGAACTCCCTTTTGAAAAAACAGATCGGACTCCAAAAAGCGCATAGACATCTAGCAATACAAGAAAACCGAGGAAAATAAGAAAACGTATACCCATAATATATTGTAAAGTACAAAAAAACAGAATCTTTTTTAATAACCCGTAGAAATCTATGAAATAAATAGAGGTCCGTCATTTGGTATTTTGAAATGTCGTAGTATTTATTTGTACGTTTTAGTGTTCCGCGGATTTTGATTGTGGACCTAAAAATCGTACCGAGAACTCGCTATTAAATGGACATACTTTTTCTCAGTACAACTTTTACTCATTTAAATCGTACAATTCTCTCGAATTATCAGGATTTCAGTACAAGGCAAAAAGGGATCTAATTATTTACCCAAGACTTATAGCACGCTTCAGCTTCGACCACATAAGTAATTTTGAAAGAAAAAAATCCGTTTTAATATCTCATTTTTTTGGCTTTAATTTGTACACTCAAAGTACAACCTATGAAATCTATTCAATCTACGAGCTATCCTGTTCATTTTCAAGAAAATGCATACTCGAAACTCAATCAATATTTCGAAAAAAAGAGTCATTCTACCCTTTTTATTTTAGTCGACGAAAATACAAATGAGCATTGCTTGCCAAAATTGATGGGCGCGATGGCTACAGACGCTGTGATTGAAATTGTAGAAATCGAATCTGGAGAAATCAACAAAAACTTAGACACCTGTGTAAATCTATGGAACGTTTTAACGGAGCTAGGAGCGGACAGAAAAAGTTTGTTGATCAATCTCGGAGGCGGTGTCATCACAGACATGGGCGGCTTTGTTGGCTCTGCATACAAAAGAGGCATCAGCTTTATCAACATTCCTACCACACTTTTGAGTATGGTAGATGCCTCCGTTGGTGGTAAAACAGGGGTTGATTTGGGCGTGCTCAAAAACCAAATTGGTTTTTTTTCGGATCCAGAAATGGTGCTTATTGATATTGACTTTTTAGAAACAGTTCCTTCTGAAGAAATTATTTCTGGAACTGCGGAAGTAATCAAACACGGCTTGATCTATGACAGTCATATTTGGGAAGATGTCAAAACAAATGGTTTGAAAAATATTGAATATTTGATCCATCGCTCTGTGGAAATCAAAAACGAAGTTGTGCTCGAAGACCAAAGAGAAAGTAGTTTGCGAAAAATTTTAAATTTTGGTCATACGATAGGACACGCCGTAGAATCGTATTTTTTAGAATCCGACCAGAAAAAAACCTTGACCCACGGTCAGGCAATTTCCCTTGGTATGATTACCGAAGTATATATTTCTCATCATTTGCTTGGATTCCCTAAAGAAAAAATGGAAGACATTAAAGAACATGTTTTGAGTATTTTCGGAGCGGTCCCTATACAAAAAGAGGACTATGAGCCTGTCTTAGACTATATGAAACACGATAAAAAAAATGTGGGAGGACAAATCAATTTTGTCTTGTTGGAAGATATCGAACAATTTAAAATCGATTGCAACGTAGACATAACACTTATCAAAGCGTCTTTAGATTACTACCTATCTTAAAAGGTATGATTACGAGCAAAAAAAAACGCAACTTAAAGTTGCGTTTTTATTTGTTCTGGATTGCATATTAAGAACTACTCTTAACCGCTAAGTTGTAAATCACCAAACCAAATCCGATTTTATTGATCGCATCTGCAATGTTGTATAATACATCCATATCCATTCCTCCGAAGATTCCTGAATACCATCCTTCTGTACCAGCCATGTACCCTATTGGATAGATTGCCCATCCTACGAGTACAAACCAACACAAAATTTTGTGTGAGCTCTCTACCGCTCCACCAGCAGCTTTTGCTAATTTTGAAGCATCTCCTAACCATATTTCATATACAATAGCGAAATATGCAATACCTGAAATCAATCCCCAAATTTGAGCACTGTCCGTATATACTGCTTCACCAAGGTATCCTGTTACTAACATCACAACAGACAATACGATCATCTTCCACATCAAAGATTTTTTAGCACCTGCAACTTTGAGTATCAAATAAAATTCAACACACATCAAAGGTACAGTCAACACCCAGTCCACATAACGGAAAAAAGTAGGAGACTCAGAATGAGCTGCCCAATAGTCGCGCATGTAAAAATAGTGCACTGCTGCAATAAAGGTAATCAATCCAGATACCAAAACGGAAGTTCTCCATTTTTTGTCAAATTGATTTAAAGATAGAAAAAAGAAGGCAGAAGCTGCCATCATAGCCATACATCCCACAAAGAATGTAAATCCTACATAATCCGTTGGATCAAGTTTAGGAACCGTTGATAATAATAAATAGTTCATTTTAGTTAAAGGTTTAAAATTATAGTTACCGATAAATATAGCACATATTTCAGTTAAAATATAACATATGCCTATTTTTTTTCCCTTTTCTTTCTATATTTACCAGTAATAAATGGTCAGAATTCAAGAAATATCAATCGTCGCTAGTTTTATAGGTTTATGGGCACACCCCTATTTACCGGACCAATACGAGCTGTTTTTTGGGTTCTTTTTGATTTTCACATTTGGACTATTACATGGAGCAAATGATTTGCTCATCATTCACAAATTCCCCTCCTACAACAAGAAAATATGGTTTGGAAAATTAATCGCCTATGTCCTCAGTATTTTGAGTGTCGCTATTTTCTTCTACTTATTCCCTACGATTGGACTTCTGGGTTTTCTAGTATACAGCGCTTATCATTTTGGAGAACAGCATTTGCAAGCGAGTTGTGAAGAGAAGGGTTCTATCTACACTGCACTGCTTTATCTTTTTTATGGAATGGCCGTCTTAGTACTTTTGTTTTCACACAACGACATCACAGTAAAAAGCATTGTGTACGAAATCACTGAAAATAGTTTTGACGACTTGTATGCCAAACCTCTTTTCTATGTGTTTGGCAGTGCCTTTTTATGCTGTTTTTTTTACCTCCATAAATGGAACACACAGACGTTGAAACAAGGCTTGAAGGAATTGTTTTTTTTAGGACTTCTTAGTTTGATTTTTAGGGCATCGTCCTTGATATGGGGATTCGCTATCTATTTTATTTTTTGGCACAGCATTCCGTCTTTGTTTGACCAGATTGTCTTCCTGTACGGAAACGCTCGCCCCAAAAAAATATGGATGTACGCCAAAAAAGCTTTTCCTTATTGGTTGGTTTCTGTGATCGGGATTCTATTGCTGCATCACTATTTTGCTGATGACAGACAACTCAGTTCTTCTTTTTTCTGCATCATCGCAGCGATCACCTTTCCACACGCTTTTATCATGCGAAAAATGTTTCGTTCAAAAAGATAAAAAAGTTTCGCCACTGTCTCGGTTTCGCCCCAATCCTGCTTTGATTTTTTCTTGGTAGATTTGAAAAAAATCAATCTTCAACAAGAACCCACTCCCCTTTTTGAAGCAATGGTTCCGCTTGTTTGAATTTGACCTCTTTGTTTTCGCCGCTCATCACGTTTTTAATCATGACACGTTCGTTTCTACCAATTTTACGTTCTTCACGCACAATGGTTTCTGGTATTTTCGAAGCCTGTGTGTTGTGTTGTTGGCTAGAATTCTGAGCATCTTCTTTGCTGAGTTGCACTTTTTCTCTCTTTTGCTCCCGTGCCTCAGAAATCTGATTCGCTGTTTGGTTTGGAAGTTCTCCTTTGAATAAAAAGGACAATACGTCTCTGTTAATTTTATCCAAAACGGCCTTGAACAATTCGAACGCTTCGAATTTATAAATCAACAAAGGGTCTTTTTGTTCGTACGAAGCATTTTGAACGGATTGTTTCAATTCGTCCATTTTTCGCAAATGAGTTTTCCAAGTTTCGTCTATAATTGCCAACGTAATATTCTTTTCAAAATCACTGATCAATCCTTTTCCTTCAGAATCGTAGGCTTCTTTTAAATTGGTCACTACTTGCAATGTTTTGACCCCATCTGTAAATGGCACCACAATTCGCTCATACTTATCCCCTTCGTTCTCAAAAACATTTTTTATGACAGGAAATGCCAATTCTGCATTGCGGACAACTTTCTCTTGGTAATAGACATGTACTTTTTCATACAATTCGTCAATCAATTGGTTCTCTGTTTTCTCTTTGAACTCTTGTTCCGTAAATGGAGAAGGCATTGCAGAAAAACGAATCAATTCAAATTCAAAATTTGCAACATCGTTTACCGCCTTGTTTTGAGAAACAATGGCTGCACAAGTATCGTAAATCATATTTACGATATCTATTTGCAAACGTTTTCCGTCCAATGCATGGCGTCTTCGTTTGTAAACAACCTCACGCTGTGCATTCATAATATCGTCATACTCTAACAAGCGCTTCCGAACACCAAAGTTATTTTCTTCAACTTTTTTCTGTGCTCTCTCAATAGATTTTGAAATCATAGAGTGTTGAATTACTTCTCCTTCTTCCAAGCCCATCCGGTCCATCATCTTCGCAATTCTATCAGAACCGAAAATTCGCATCAAATGATCTTCCAAAGAAACATAAAACTGAGAGGAACCAACATCTCCTTGACGTCCAGCACGACCTCTTAACTGTCTGTCTACACGTCTTGAATCGTGACGCTCTGTACCCATAATTGCCAACCCTCCTGAAGCTTTTACCTCATCTGACAATTTGATATCCGTTCCACGACCGGCCATATTCGTTGCAATGGTTACCATTCCTGCATCTCCAGCATCCGCGACAATCTCAGCTTCTTTTTTATGCAATTTTGCATTCAAAACGTTGTGCTTTATTTTACGAATGGAAAGCATTCTTGAAAGCAATTCTGAAATTTCAACGGAAGTTGTTCCTACCAATACAGGCCTTCCGTCAGCCACTAATTTTCCAATTTCTTCAATGACTGCATTGTATTTCTCACGGGTAGTTTTGTATACCAAATCTTCCCTATCATCACGTTGCATAGGTCTGTTTGTTGGAATTTCAACAACATCTAGTTTGTAGATTTCCCAAAACTCTCCCTCTTCCGTAATCGCAGTTCCCGTCATACCACTCAATTTGCGGTACATTCTAAAATAATTCTGCAAAGTTACTGTGGCAAATGTCTGCGTCGCCGCCTCTATCTTTACATTTTCTTTCGCTTCAATCGCTTGGTGCAAGCCGTCGGAGTAACGTCTACCGTCCATAATACGTCCCGTTTGTTCGTCTACAATTTTCACCTTGTTGTCCATCACCACATACTCTTTGTCTTTTTCAAACAAAGTATACGCTTTTAGCAGTTGATTGAGCGTATGGATGCGCTCACTCTTCACGCTAAACTCCTTGTACAATTCCTCTTTGGAAGCTGCCTTTTCTTCAGCAGCAACTTCGCTATTGTCAATTTCTCCGATTTTGACACCAATATCGGGAAGTACAAAAAAGTTCGCATCTCCATCGATAGAAAGATGTTCAATTCCTTTGTCTGTAAGTTCTATGGAATTGTTTTTTTCTTCAATTACAAAGTACAGTTCTTTGTCAATTTTTGGCATTTCTCTATTGTTGTCCGCCATGTAGGTGTTTTCCGTCTTTTGAAGCAATTGTTTTACGCCTTCTTGACTCAAAAACTTAATCAATGCTTTGTTTTTCGGCAATCCTCTGTAAACCCGTAACAACAAAACTGCACCTTCTTCTGTATTTCCTTCTTTGATTAATTTTCTAGCTTCTGCCAATACCCCTACCAAGTACTGTCTTTGCAATTTTTCAATTTCCGAAACTTTGGGTTTCAATTCATTGAACTCGTGTCGGTCACCTTCCGGCACTGCACCCGAAATGATCAAAGGCGTACGAGCATCGTCAATCAATACAGAATCTACTTCATCGACAATCGCATAGTTCGGTGCTCTTTGTACCAAATCTTTTTCAGAGTGCGCCATATTGTCCCTCAAGTAATCAAAACCAAACTCGTTGTTGGTTCCATAGGTAATATCTGAATTGTAAGCTTTTCTTCTGGCTTCTGAGTTTGGCTGATGGTAATCAATACAATCTACGCTCAATCCATGAAATTCCCAAATTGGCCCCATCCAAGCAGCATCACGTTTTGCCAAGTAATCATTGACAGTAACCACATGCACTCCTTTTCCGGTCAATGCATTAAGGTAGATAGGCAGTGTCGCCACGAGTGTTTTACCTTCCCCAGTCATCATCTCTGCAATCTTTCCTTTGTGCAACACAGCACCTCCAATCAATTGCACGTCGTAATGAATCATGTCCCAAACGACGTCCGTTCCAGAAGCATTCCAAGCATTTTTCCAAACCGCCTTTTCTCCTTCTAAAGAAACGTATTCTTTGTCTGCAGACAATTCTCTATCAAACACATTGGCCGTTACTTCTACGGTTTTATTTTCTGTAAATCTTTTGGCTGTTTCTTTGACTACAGCAAAGGCTTCCGGCATTATCTCTGCCAAGACTGCTTCTGAGGCATTGTAGGATTCATCTTTCAACCCATCAATCTCCGTATAAATTTGTTCTTTTCTATCGACATGAGCTTCCTTTGCTTCTTCTTCTAGAGCCACTATCTTGTCTTCAAAAGACCTTGTTGCTTCTTTTATTTGTGACTTAAAATTTTCCGAACGCGCTCTCAAAGCATCGTTAGAAAGGCTGTTCAATTCTTCCTCAAAAGCCCTTACTTTGTCTACAATTGGTCTTAAAGATTTTAAGTCCTTTTTCTGTTTGTCGCCCACAAAAATTTTAAGTACCGAATTTAATACGCTCATTTTGCTTTTACTTTTATTTTTTCTCAAAAATACATAAAAAAAAAGCCTCCGAAGAGACTTTTTATTATTTTGAGTTGTTTTTTATTTAGTATTCTTCCTCGTTCCAAAAATAATCTTCGTCCGTAGGATAATCTGGCCATATTTCTACAATAGAGTCGTATGCATCTCCTTCATCTTCTACGCTTTGTAAATTCTCAACTACTTCAAGAGGGGCTCCTGTTCTAATTGCATAATCTATCAACTCATCCTTGGTTGCTGGCCAAGGTGCGTCTGCCAAATACGATGCTAATTCTAATGTCCAATACATTTTTTTAGAAAATTTTATATTTCATGCAAAAATAATTTTTTTATGCTAACATGCAAGTTTTTTTTGCTTTTTTAACTGGATTAAAACCCTCCTTTTTCAAACCCTTAAGGAATCCATTTGATTTCCTCTACCTCGTTTTCAAAAGCAAACTTTCTTGCCAAAACAAAGAAATAATCGGACAAACGGTTGATGTACTTCAAAACCGTTGGCGCCACCTCCTCTTCTTGATGCAGCGAAACGATAAAACGCTCGGCTCTTCTACAGATACATCTTGCGATGTGGCAATACGAAACGATTGGCTGTCCGCCAGGGAGCACAAAATGGGTCATCTCTGGGAGATTTTCATTCATCACATCCATGGCTTGTTCTAAGAGTTGCTCTGATGTCATTTTGGTGACATCGAGCCGTTGCTTGCCATTTTTCAAAACCGCTTTTTCTGGCGGAGTTGCTAAAATCGCTCCAATATGGAATAAGTTTTTTTGAATTTCTATCAAAAATACGCGTTCGTTCGCAGCTTCTTTTTGATCGCGAATCAAACCCAAATAAGAATTCAGTTCATCTACCGTTCCATAGGCCTCGATTCGCAAATCATTTTTTAACACGCGGGTTCCTCCATACAGAGCAGTGGTGCCATTGTCCCCAGTTTTTGTGTAAATTTTCATATCAAACTCTTATTATAAAATGTTCTTTCACTTGTTCTTTTCGAAAAAAAACAACCCCCCATCGATAGGTGTCCAGGGTCACTTTTACTTTCGGGTGTCTTTTTATCTTTTCCCAGATACCCGCTATTTCTTTGTCTAAGTAAATCGCATCAAAGATAAACACTGAATCGTTATGAACCGCATTCAATGCTGAATAGAATTCTTCAAGTCTGTCTTTTTTTGCATGACTTGTGTTGAAAAAAACAAAATCATACTTCTTATTTTCTACTGCAGCCCGGAGCGTCCTCTCAAAACTTCCTGCAATCAATTCAATGTTTTTTAGAGAAAGACTCGCAAAATTAGATGCCAAATACTCCGAAGTTTGAACACAACTTTCCAAGCTAATTACTTCTGTATTTTTTAAAGAAAAAGCCATGCTTGACGTCCCTACTCCTGAAAAGGTTCCAATTTCCAAAATAGCAGAAGGCTTGAAATATGCTACCAAGCGCATCAGCAACAAAGCTCGTTTTTTGCTCAAACTACTTCTTTGAAATATTTGTGTATTTTTTGGGGTCTTGGATTGGCGTGCTCTTAATTTTGAAAGCTGCCGTTGATATATCTTGTAAAAATCAAGTTGTCCTTGCAAAGGTTTTTGATAGATTGCATTGGTCAACAAATCATACACAAAAGGGGAATGCACTCCGTGTTGATTTGTAGCACGAACCAAAAAACGCAAATAAGACTTTATTCTAAAAAACATCTATTTTCAAACTTATCAAACAGCGAAAGTACTCGTTTTTTTTAGGATTTGTAATTTCTTTTTTTTCAATTAGCTGATATGAGACCAAATACTTGATTTTTCTGTTATTTCTTGGTAGGCTTTTGAAATACGGGCATTCTTTTCCAAGAGCAAGTTCGCATCCTCTTTTAACAATTCCGTTGCCGAAGCTCTCGCCAATTGCAGCAGATCTGTATCTTTGACCAAATCTGCTATTTTCAGATTCAGAATACCACTTTGTTGAGTGCCCATGATATTCCCTGGTCCGCGCAACTTTAGATCCACCTCTGCTATTTCAAAACCATCCGTAGTTGTTACCATCGTCGCAATTCGCGTCTTCGCTTCTTTGGAGAGTTTGAAACTTGACATCAAGATACAGTAACTCTGCTCCGCACCTCGACCAACTCTCCCTCGCAACTGGTGCAATTGAGACAAACCAAAGCGCTCCGAACTCTCTATGATCATCACACTCGCATTGGGTACATTTACACCTACTTCAATAACCGTCGTAGCGACCATAATTTGAGTTTCTCCTTTTACAAATCGATTCATTTCAAACTCTTTGTCTGCTGGTTTCATTTGACCATGTACAATACTCAACTTGTATTTCGGCAATGGAAATTCTCTAGAAATACTCTCGTAACCGTCCATTAAGTCTTTGTAATCCATGGCTTGGGACTCCTGAATCAAAGGATACACCACATATACTTGCCTCCCTTTTTCAATTTCATCTTTCATAAACTTGAAAACACGCAGCCTATTTTTGTCATAGCGATGTACTGTCTGTACAGCCTTTCTTCCCGGAGGCAATTCATCGATTACAGAAACATCTAAATCTCCATAAACACTCATTGCCAATGTTCGAGGAATTGGCGTTGCTGTCATCACAAGTACGTGAGGTGGTCTTTTGTTCTTCAACCACATCTTCATTCGTTGTGCCACTCCAAATCGATGTTGTTCGTCAATAATGGAAATCCCTAGATTCTGAAACTGGACCTTGTCTTCTAAAATAGCGTGTGTACCCACCAAAATATGCAAGCTCCCATTTTCCAATTCTTCGTGAATAATTCTTCGAACGCTTACTTTTGTTGAACCTGTCAACAAACTTACTTTGACACCAACCCCTTCTAATAAAGAAGAAATAGAGGTAAAGTGTTGCGTAGCCAATATTTCAGTAGGCGCAATCAGAGCAGCCTGAAAACCATTGTCGATTGCCATGAGCATTGCCAAAACCCCTACAATTGTTTTCCCAGACCCCACATCTCCTTGTAGCAGACGATTCATATGCAAACTAGATCCCAAATCTTTGCGTATTTCTTTCAAAACTTTTTTTTGCGCATTTGTCAATTCAAAATTCAAGTTGTTTTCATAAAAAAAATTGAACTTTTCCCCTACTCTTTCAAAAACATAGCCTTTTATCTTTTCAATTCGCCGCTGTTTTGTCATCAACAATTGCAACTGAATAAAAAAGAACTCTTCAAATTTCAACCGAAATTTTGCTTTGGCTACCAATCCTTGATTTTTTGGAAAATGAATGTTCAACAACGCCTCTTTTTTTGACATCAATACGTGTTTGGACAATAATTCATCGTTCAAAGATTCTTCTATCGCTTGGTAATGGCTTTGAAATAAATGCTGCATGATTTTCACCATGACCCGATTTGACACCCCTTTGTTCGCGAGTTTTTCTGTGGAAGGATATATGGGCTGAATGCTTTCTTTCAAAGATTTTTTATAATCGGCCAACAATTCCATTTCTGGATGGGCCATGGTTTTCAAACCATTGAAGAAAGTGAGCCTGCCAAAAAGAACATAGGGTTCGTTCATCTTTAAAGAATCTTTGATCCATTTGGCACTTTTAAACCACACCAACTGCAAAGCCCCTGTTTTATCGACAAATTCTGCAACCAATCTACTTCCTCTTTTTTGTTGTACTGTTCGAATGGAAGCAATGACCCCAATGATTTGAACATCGCTTGCTTCCTCATGCAGTTCCTTGATTTGATAAAACTTTGTTCTATCAATGTATCGATTTGGAAAAAAAGTAAACAAATCTTTTGTTCTGCGCAAACCAAGTTCTGACGCCAAAAGTTCAGCTCTTGTTGTGCCGACTCCTTTCAAATAGGAAATTGGAATGTTTGTTGTATCCTTTGACATGATTTTGTAATGATATTTCAAAAATACAAGAATAATAAAAAACAAACCCTCTACAAAGGAGTGTTTTGTTTGTGAACTACGAATCGCCTCAAATATGGACTCGTTTCACCTTTAAAAAATGCAAAAACTATTGTTCTTGTATTTTTTTAACTAGGTTGAATTTGAGTACATTTGCAGTCCAAATTTTCAAGAAATGCGTTTACACAGAAATTTAGTTTTTACGGTTATCGATTCTTTACAATTGATTTTTAATGAAGGCGTATATGCGGACAAAGCAGTAGAATCCGCTTTAAAAAAAGATGCAAGATGGGGCGCAAGAGATCGAAAATTTGTAGCAGAAACTATCTATGAAATTGTGAGATGGAGACGTCTTTACAATGAAATAGCGGAGACAAAAGAGCATTATTCTCGTGAAAATTTGTGGAAAATATTTACTGTTTGGGCAGTACTGAGAGGTATTGAATTGCCAGATTGGAAATATTTTGAAAACAGTCCTATCCGAAGAATCAAAGGAAAATTTGACCAAGCTCAGGGCATTCGAAAAATAAAAGAATCCATTCCTGATTGGCTGGATGAACTCGGAGTTGCTGAGCTCGGAAAACAATGGGACAAAGAAATTTCAGCGCTCAACCAACAAGCACCCGTTGTTTTAAGAGCAAACACTCTAAGAGCGAGTCGTCTGCAATTGGAAAAAGCATTGAACGCTTCCGAAATTGAGACCACTGTTGATGCAAAATACAAAGATGCGTTGATCTTGAAAGAACGTAAAAATGTCTTCAAAACAGAAGCTTTCAAAAGCGGTTTGTTTGAAGTACAAGATGCTTCTTCGCAATTGGTTGCAGAATATTTAGACGTAAAACCAGGAATGCGTGTCATTGATACCTGTGCTGGAGCTGGAGGAAAAACTTTGCATTTAGCTGCTTTAATGGAAAACAAAGGACAAATTATTGCCATGGATATCTACAGTGGGAAATTAAAAGAGTTGAAACGCCGTGCAAAACGAGCTGGTGCACACAACATTACGACCCGACCTATCGAATCGTCTAAAACAATAAAAAAATTGAAAGAGAGTGCAGACAGAGTTTTGATTGATGCTCCTTGCTCAGGATTGGGTGTCTTGAAAAGAAACCCAGATGCGAAATGGAAATTGCAACCAGAATTCATTGAGAAGATCAAACAAACACAAAGTGAAATTTTAGAAAACTACTCTAAATTAGTAAAAAAAGGTGGACAACTTGTTTATGCTACCTGCTCGGTGCTTCCCTCTGAAAACGAAAAACAGGTAATGAATTTTCTCAAAAAAAATGATGATTTTGCCTTTGTCAAAGAGAAAAAAGTATCTCCCTCGAAAAGCGGTTACGACGGGTTTTACATGGCTTTGCTAGAGAGAAACAATAAGTAGTACTTATCGAAACTGACGCAACCCTTCTCCCAATGCCATTGCCACCGCATTTGACAAATTAAAACTTCTTACTTTTCCTGGAAAAGGTATTTTCACGCATTGATTTGAAAAACGTTGGACAAGCTCTGGAGGCAAACCATCAGATTCCCTACCAAAAATCAACCAATCTCCTTTTTCGAATTGTATGTCGTAATAATCACAGCTAGCCCTTGTGGTAAAAAAGAACATTCTAGACATATCTGGCACCGATTGAATCAAAGCTTCCATATCGTCGTAGTAGCTCAAATCTAAGTCGTCCCAATAATCCAACCCAGCTCTTTTTACGCGTGCATCTGTTATCTCAAACCCCAAGGGTTTCACCAAATGCAATTTACTTTGACTCCCCACACACAAACGACCAATATTCCCTGTGTTGTTTGGTATTTGTGGATGTACCAAAACAATATTAAAATTCTTCTCTTTCATGTGTTTTTTTTAATCGCTACCACTTAATGAAGACAGAACCCCATGTGAAACCACTTCCAAAAGCCGCCAAAACAACCAAATCTCCGTCTTTTATCTTTCCTTTTTCCCAGGCTTCACTCAAAGCGATTACGACAGAAGCAGCTGTCGTATTTCCGTACTTCATGATGTTGTTATACACTTGATCGTCTCGCAGTTTGAATTTTCGTTGTATGAATTGTGCAATTCGTAAATTGGCCTGATGAGGCACCAATAAATTTATATCTTCCGCTTTGAATCCATTGTGTCTCAAACCTTCGTTGATCGCTTCAGAAAACCTTGTTACGGCATGTTTGAACACAAATTGTCCGTTCATATGAGGGTAATACGAGACATCTTTAGGATTGTTTTCTTCCATTATCTGTGGCACCCACCTGGCAGTGCTTGGCCCTTCTAAAACCAATTCTTTCGCATGTTTCCCTTCAGAATGCAAATGACTGGATAAAATCCCACGTCCTTTCTCTTCACTCCTACTCAATACAACAGCCCCAGCTCCATCCCCAAAAATCACAGAAACACCTCTACCACGTGTTGTTTTGTCCAAGCCTCCGGAATGATTTTCAGAACCTATCACCAAAATATTTTTATACATCCCGGTTTTTATAAATTGATCTGCAACAGACATCGCATATACAAAACCAGAGCACTGATTCCGGACGTCCAAGGCTCCAATGGTATCCATTCCTAACATTTCTTGTATTTCCACTCCTCCTCCGGGGAAATACATATCAGGGCTTAAAGTAGCAAAAACGATGAAATCAATATCCGATTTGTCTAAACCCGATCTCTCAATTGCGATACGCGCGGCTTTGGCGCCCATGACAGAAGTCGAGTCGTCTGTTCCTTTTTTAATCCATCGACGTTCCTTGATCCCTGTTCTCTCTTGAATCCAAGCATCGTTGGTCTCCATTATTTTGGACAAATCGTCGTTGGTAACAATATTATCAGGAACATAGAATCCTAATCCTGTAATTCTTGAGCTGTACATGTCTTCTATTTTTAGGGATTGTTGTCTAAAAATAAGAAAAAACTTTGCAACAGCACTTAAATTTAAAACAAAAAAAAACGGCTGCAATTGACACAGCCGTTTCTTGTAAAATTGATCTCACTCTCTTAATGCCCAATAGCATATTGAATACCCGCAGTAAAAGCAAAAGTGTTTTTCATCTGTATTCCTGTCACTTCTTGATACACAGGAAGTCCTGCTTCTAGCTCCAAACGAAGGCCATTCAAAACTCCCTCAAAAATTCCGTAGTTTACGCCTAGCAACAACTCCAATTGCTTTCTACCTGAATTTGCATTATCAAAAACAGGAGCCATATAAGGAGACATGAAAGTTTTATCTTTACCATCCATACTTTCTAAATTTTGATAATCCAAACGCAAAGAACTACTCACTTTTTTAGAAAAAGCATAAGCCATCCAAAAAGTTGCATTGAATTTATTACCCAAGGTGTACCCTTCGCTATTTTCATTCAATCGATACAAATAACTAGCTTGTGCTCCAAAAGAAGAAGATTGGTATTGCTTTAAATACGTGGTTCCTGCTTGCACATCCCAAGTACCGCTTCCCAGCTGCATATTGTAACCCAAACGAATGTCACCATCAGGATTATTCATACGAGACATTGGCGTCACCCCTCTTTCGTCCAAACTACCAGTAGGGATTGACACACCAAAATTCAAATGCATGCTACGTCTGTTTTTATTGAACAGCTGATACAAAGCTCCAATTTTGGTATCTCCCAAACCTTCTGAACTCGTTTCAAAAGATACGCCAGCCATCATAGGCATAGCCCCATTTAACAACGCCATATCATTTTGCAAAATATTGGTCATCACCAATAAGGTCAACTTATTTGACGGAGCGTACATTGCACCAATCATGTGCATTTTCATCTTCATATTCTGTGGGGCTACCATATAAGAATCTCCATAAATACCTGAGTTTGAAATTTCATCAGCTCCTTTTAAGTTCCCGTCCATATCCATAGACATGTATCGGTATGAAAACATCCATTCTCCTTGTTTGTGAACATGATCTCCCATCACTCCGATCGGTGCATGACCATCTGCTCGAGAGGAGGTCCATTTGGTATCGTTTGTATTCACCTGGTTCTGAGATGTAATTTGCTGCTCCTCTTTCAATCCCTGAGCTTGGTTTTGTTGCAGCAAGGCAAACATGGCTAATGCCGTTAATTTTATTGTAAGTTTCATTTCTTATTCTATTTATTCTTAGATTTTTTTGTCATACCTCTTTCTGTGCTTGCATTGCATGAAAGATGTACAAACCATTTAAAAACTTCTTTCTCTGAAGTTTTGATACATTTACATGTGAAAATTATATTACTAAGAATAAGGGGGGTTTGAAAACAACGTTTTGAATATTTTTCGGTTTTCCTTCCAATACCCACCATACGTTACTCGTTTTAAATGCTAATTTTTGAAGATGCTTGCGTTCTATTGGAATCAAAGAAACGGGATATTTCGAAATATCTATGACCGGAACTTTTTCTGTTTTATTTTGTTCTGGATTTGTAGGTTGAGCATATTTCTCGATCTGCTTTTTCAGATGACATTTTCCTTGACAACTCGTATCAGGAATTGCTCTATTCTCACACAAAACATTCACAATGTATTCGTAATTCCCATAATACTCTAATACAGGTATGATGGGACGTATCATGGCGAGTAGGTAGAGCAAATAAAAAAAGAAAGCAACCCCCTGTTTTTTCATAAAATTTCAATTCGTTGCAAAACTAATATTTTCATTTCAACTACAAAAATTTTAAAACAACAACCCCAAACCAAACAAGATGGCAAACAAAAAGGTACTCAAAGCCAATTTTTTCAATTCTGGATCCAAGTTCCTGGCATCTTTATTTTTTAGGACAGTTACAAAATGTTTTCCTACAGGAAGAAAGGCAATTAGAAATATATATTGACATGGTGATTGGTACTGGGTCTGCACAAAAAACAAGGCACAAACCAAAGAAAATAACAAGAGGAAACAATGGTATTTTTTGGCTGCTTGAGCTCCCATTTTGACCACCAATGTGTTTTTATTGGAGGTACTGTCTGATGCTCTGTCTCGCATATTGTTTAAATTCAAAACTGCCGCACTTAAAAAACCGATAGAACAGGCGGGCAAAAAAGCAAAAGAATTCAATTCTTGCGTGTATAAAAACTCACTGCCAACAACACTCAGTAAACCAAAGAACAAGAAAACAGCAACATCTCCTAAACCGCTATAGCCATAGGCATTTTTCCCCATGGTATATTTTACAGCCGCAACAATACTCGCAATCCCTAATACAAAAAAGAGTACAGAATAGCCCAAATTCTCAATTCCAAAAGAAACAAAAATTAGCGCAAGTGCCATGAAAAGCGTCAAGAAAATGGTAACACAAATCCCTTTCAACATTTGCGAAGGGCTGATGGCTCCACTTTGCAGCGCACGCGCAGGCCCCACCCTTTGTTCATTGTCTGTTCCTTTGACGCCGTCACCATAGTCGTTTGCAAAATTTGAAAGTACTTGAAATCCTATTGTGGTTCCTACAGCGAGTACAAAAATCAGCCCGTTGAATTTATTTTGATTGGCAGCTAAGAAGCTTCCCATTACGATCCCGGACAGCGACAAAGGCAAAGTTCTCAATCGTGCTGCTTGTATCCAATTCTTCATTTTATTCCATTTAACTGATCACTCCAGATCCTAACAAATCACCTTGTTGGTACCAGGCTACAAATTGTCCTTCAGTAATCGCGGACTGGGCGTTTTCAAAAGCGACATACATCCCTTTGTCAACTTTGTAGAGGGTTGCTTTTTCTAATTCTTGACGGTATCGAATTCTTGCATCAACTTCTAAGGTGGTTCCAGTTTCCATCGCCAAATCTTCTCGTATCCAGTGCAATTCTTCGTTGGCAACAAACAAAACATTGCGATACAAGCCTGGGTGATTTTTACCTTCGCCCACATAAATAATGTTTTCTTCGACATCTGTTTCAATGACGAACAAAGGTTCTACTGTTCCTCCAACAGCCAATCCTTTTCGTTGTCCTTTTGTAAAATAATGAGCACCTTGATGTTTTCCAACCACTTCTCCTTCTGCACGGTTGTACTGAAACTTGGCTGCATAGAATGCCAATTCCTCTTCTTTTGAGGGGAATTTAGGAATCTCTTTGTGATAGCCATTGAATTTGTTAGAAATAGACACAATGACTCCTTCTTTCGGTTGCAATTTTTGTTGTAAAAATTCCGGCAAACGAACTTTCCCTATAAAGCATAATCCTTGGGAATCTTTTTTATCCGCTGTAATCAGATCTTGTGCTTTGGCAATATCTCTCACCTCTGGCTTGGTCAATTCTCCAATGGGAAATAGCGCCTTTGACAACTGCTCTTGTGACAACTGACATAAAAAATAGGATTGGTCTTTGTTGGAGTCTATTCCCGACAAAAGCTGAAAAATATTTTCTTTTTTAAGGATTCCTTTTCTGCAATAATGTCCTGTTGCCACATAATCGGCTCCGAGGTCCAACGCTATTTTTAAAAAAACATCAAATTTTATTTCCCTGTTACATAGAACATCAGGATTTGGAGTTCTTCCCATCTCATATTCCCGAAACATGTAATCCACAATTCGGTCCTTGTATTCTGCACTCAAATCTACTACTTGGAAAGGAATTCCTAATTTTTCGGCAACTATCATTGCATCATTGCTGTCCTCTAACCAAGGGCATTCATTCGAAATTGTGACAGAGTCATCGTGCCAGTTTTTCATAAAAAGCCCAATCACTTCATAGCCTTGTTCTTTTAAGAGATAGGCAGCCACACTACTATCTACTCCTCCAGAAAGCCCCACAACAACACGTTTCATTTTAGCATGTATTTAAGTCTGCAAAGATAGAGAAATGTATTGTATTTCTTTGCATGACGATATAGGAATCCGTTGGGTAATACCGCTAGTTTTTTTTACAGTCTAAGCAATGTGGGCCTTGGATGGTTATAACCTTGTAGGCTTGAAATCAAGTCCTATTTTTTGAATCCATACAAATGGTAATAGGGCCGTCGTTTACCAACGAAATTTTCATATCGGCACCGAAGACACCTGTTTGAATAATCGCTTGCAAATCTTTTTGAAGTTGCGCGACAAATGCCTCGTAAATGGGGAGTGCTATCTCAGGATTGGCTGCTTTCGTATAGGAGGGGCGATTGCCTTTTTTTGTACTTGCTTGCAAAGTAAATTGACTGACTGCCAAAATTTCACCATTGACCTGTTTTACGGAAAGGTTCATGACATGGTTTTCATCATTGAAAATACGCATGTTACAAAGTTTGTTTGAAAGCCACTGAATGTCTTCTAGTGTATCCGCAAATTCAACCCCTACAAAGACTAGCAATCCTTTCTCGATCTTTGAATGCACCTTTCCGTCGATTTGAACGGAGGCCTCCAACACTCTTTGCAGTACAATTCTCATAAGCTCTCTTCTTGTATCTCACGTAAAAATGGCTTTTCCACCAGACACCTCAACAATTATTTCCCATATATATCTTGACGAAAATGCTCTTCTTCTCCTTTGAGAATTTGCAGATAACTAAAATATCTTGAGGGAGCAATCAAGCCATTTTCCAATCCTGCTTTCACAGCACATTTCGGCTCGTCTATATGTCGACAATTGTGAAACCTGCAATCTTGTTTCAATTCAAAAAACTCAGGAAACAATCCTGCAATTTCATGGTCTTCAAAATCTACCATCCCAAAACCTTTGATCCCAGGCGTATCAATGATATAACCTCCAAAAGAAAGGGGGTGCATTTCTGCAAAAGTGGTGGTATGTTGGCCCTGCTTGTGTTGTTCAGATATTTCCAAAGTCTTTAAATTCAGAGCGGGTTCTATCGTATTTATCAAAGTGGACTTCCCTACACCGGAATGTCCAGAAAAAAGACTGACCCTGTCTTTCATCAATTCTTTGACTTCTTTGATGTTCAATCCTTCTTTTGCCGAAATATCAATACAGTGGTATCCTATATTCTCATAAATATCGCGCAGCTCTTCCTGCAATTCGGAAGTTTCTTCGTTGAAGGTATCTACTTTATTGAACACAATAACAACTGGAATATGGTACCCTTCTGCTGCCACTAAAAATCGATCGATAAAACTTGTGGAGGTTGGTGGGTTGTCAATCGTGACCATCAAGAATGCCACATCAATGTTTGACGCAATGATATGGGTCTGTTTCGAGAGGTTCACAGACTTTCGAACAATGTAATTTTTCCTTTCATGAATGTTCGTAATGACCCCTGTTTCTTTTTGATTTTCTAGATCAAAATCGACCAGATCGCCTACGGATAGGGGATTCGTACTTTTGATCCCTTGCATGCGAAATTTCCCACGAATTCTACATTTGTAAATTGTGTTGTCTTTGGTTCGCACAAGGTACCAACTTCCCGTTGATTTGATTACAACTCCATTCATATATTCCTTCCTTCTTTACTCAGCTACGCGATCTACAAACAAAAATACCACAAAAGCCTCAATTAATGAGTATTTTGTGGCATTGTATAAAAACAATTGTCTGCAAAAATTACTTCCCGCTAACAATCGTTTCTTGATGGTTGATAGATTCTTGGTGAATGGCTTTGAATATAGATTCTACAAAAGATTCACTCAAGCCTCTTACACTTCCTTCTTTCTTCACAGATTCTAAGATAGCTGCCCATCTTGAATCTTGTAAGATTGAAATATTATCTGCTTTCTTGATACCTCCAATTTGCTCTACAACTTTCATTCTTTCTGCCAAGGTATCTAGAATGTGCTTGTCAATAACATCAATTTCAGCTCTCAAACCTGTCAACTGATCCAAGGCTTCTCCTTCTGCTTTCGGCTCACGAACTTTCAAATCACTCATAATTTCCACCAAACGTTCTGGTGTAATTTGCTGAGCGGCATCTGACCATGCATTGTCAGGATCTACGTGCGTTTCAATCATCAAACCTTCAAAATTCAAATCCAAAGCAATTTGAGAAATTTCTTGGATTCCTGTTCTGTTCCCACAAATGTGTGAAGGATCGTTGATAATTGGCAAATCAGGGAAACGTTGCTTCAATGCAATTGGCAATTGCCATTGTGGCACATTTCTGTAACTTGTTTTTTTGTAAGAAGAAAATCCTCTATGGATTACTCCTAATTTTTTAATATTGGCAGTATACAAACGCTCAACACCACCGAGCCACAATGCTAAATCTGGATTGATTGGGTTTTTTACCAAAACAATTTTATCGGTTCCATTCAAGGCATCTGCAATTTCTTGCACAGCAAAAGGGTTTACTGTTGTTCTTGCACCCAACCAAAGAATATCTACATCTGCTTCCAAAGCTAGCTTTACGTGCGCCAAGTTTGCTACCTCCACAGCAATTTTCATTCCTGTTTCTTTTCTTACTCTTTGCAACCATGGCAAAGCAACAGCTCCAACTCCTTCAAAACCTCCTGGTCTTGTTCTTGGTTTCCATACACCTGCTCTAAAAACAGTTGCATCTGTATCTTTCAATTCGTGAGCAATTTTTAATACCTGCTCTTCTGTTTCTGCACTACATGGTCCTGCAATCACCAAAGGGTGGTCCAACTGCATGTCGTCTAACCAAGTTCTGAATTCTTTTGTATTTTCCATTATTGTAATTATTATTCTTTTATTCTCTTTTATTTATTTGCAACTATTTTTTTATGCCTTTAAGAATTTCTCGAATGTAATTGGTTTCTTTCATTGCTCTTTCCAATTCATTTTTATCCCCATTCGCAATAAACTCACGAAATTGATTCATATTCTTGATAAACTCATCTAAGGAAGTCAACACATTTTTTTTGTTTTCCACAAAAATAGGAGACCACATTTTAGGGGAACTTTTTGCCAGACGTACGGTCGATTCAAATCCACTCCCCGCCATGTCAAAAATATTTTTCTCGTCTTTTTCTATTTCCAAGACTGTTTTTCCTAACATAAAAGAACTTATATGGGACAAGTGAGACACATAGGCTATATGTTTGTCATGCTCAACACTTCCCATAAAAATGGTTCTCATGTTCAAAGCATCAAAAATAGCGAGTGTTTTTTCAATTGACTCATTGCTACTCAGTTCACGATCGCAGATGATGTTTACTTTTCCGTCAAACAAATCATAAATGGCTGCCTCAGGTCCGGAAAATTCAGTTCCTGCTATCGGATGAACGGCGACAAAATTAACTCTTTTTGAATGTTTTACAACATTTTTACAGATGTTTTCTTTCGTAGAACCGACATCGAACACCAAAGTATCTTTACCAACGAGGTCTAAAACCTCTGAAGCCAGTTGTGGCGCATAGTTCACGGGTACTGCAATCACTACCGTCTCCGCTTTTTTTACAGCAGCAACCGCTCCGATTTCGTCCACAATACCCAAATCCAGTGCTTTTTGGGCGTGTGTTTCATCCAAATCCACACCGATAATATGCCAATCAAAGCGTTTTTTAAGCTCCAATGCCAAAGATCCTCCTATCAATCCTAATCCAACAACTACTGCCCTGTTTTTCATAATTTATGAGCTAACTCGACTTATTACTTCTTCTAACTTCTCTTCTGATACGCAAAGAGACAAACGAATATACCCCTCTCCATTTGATCCAAACACTGTTCCCGGTGTTAAGAACACATCTTTTTTATACAACATCCTGTCTGTCATTTGTTCCGACGAAATTCCTTTTGGCAATTTCGCCCATACAAACATTCCTCCGTTTTCTTTGTTGTACTTACAATTGAGCGCATCTAAAATCTTCCACGTCAATTCTCTTCTTTTCGCATATACTTTGTTCAAATCTTGAAACCAGTCCCCCGACAAACCAAAAGCTTTGATAGCTCCTTTTTGGATTCCATAAAACATCCCCGAATCCATGTTACTCTTGACCTTCAATACTTCTGTCAAGTATTTATCAGCTCCCAACAACATCCCCACTCTCCAGCCAGCCATGTTGAATGTTTTACTCAAGGAATTCAATTCCAGCGCTACTTCTTTTGCTCCTTTGTACTGCAAAATACTTTTGGGACTGTCGTTCAGCACAAAACTGTACGGATTGTCATTCACAATCAAAATCCCATGCTTTTTAGCAAAAGCAATCAAGCTCTCAAACAGTGCGTCTGAAGCCCCTGTCCCTGTAGGCATATGAGGATAGTTTACCCACATAATTTTCACTTTTGACAAATCCTTTTTTTCAATCTCTGCATAATCTGGCAACCAGTTATTTTGCGCACTCAAATTGTAATACATCGCCTCAGCTCCCACCAACTTGGTGACCGAACTGTAGGTAGGGTATCCTGGATTCGGAATCAACACTTGGTCTCCTTCATTTAAAAATGCCATGGAAACATGCATGATTCCTTCTTTGGACCCCAACAAAGGAAGAATTTCGTTTGAGGGATTTGCTGTGACCTTGAAATAATTCTTATAAAATTGAGCAATTGCATTTCGCAACTCAGGAATCCCCTGGTAACTTTTGTAGGCATGTGCCATCGGATCCTCTAAGGAATCTTTCAATGCTGTGACAACTTCTTGAGGCGGATCCAAATCAGGACTTCCAATTCCCAAACTGATGATCGGTTTTCCTTCAGAAATCAACTGTGCTACTTCTCTTAATTTTTTTGAGAAATAATATTCTTTGACTTCGTTTAGTCTGTTTGCTTTTGAAATCATATTTCTTTTGTTCTGTGGTCAAATGGTGTTAAAAAATCGAAAAAAAATCCAAAACACACTTTTTCACTCGTTTCTCATTTTTATTAATTCTTCTTGTACTCTCCCAATACTTTGCAACTTGAAACTTTCGCCTTGATATCTTGCAACGCATTCTTGTATTCTTGAAAATCTTCAAAAACCAAGTCTGCAAAAAAAGCATATTCCCATGGTTTTTCAATAATGGGCAGTGATTGTATTTTTGACAAGTTCACTTTGTGTTTTGCCAACTCCATCAATACTTCTCCGAGCGAACCACTTTTGTCTTTCAAAACAAATTTAAGCGATGCCTTTGTTGGACTATCAATAGGATTTTTCCCTTTTTTTTGCACGATTACAAAGCGCGTGTGGTTGTCTTTGATTGTTTGTATTTCTGATGCCAAGATTTGCAATTCATAAATTTCTGCTGCCAATACACTTGCAATCGCTCCCACTCCTTTCAGCGATTGGTCGTGGATTCTTTTCGCCACCTCAGCGGTATCTTTGTCTTCAATCAACGCAATATGTGGATAGTCTCTTAAAAACTTTCGACATTGCAACAGGGCCATAGGATGCGAATATACCGCTTGAATATCTTTCATTTCCTGCCCCTTCAAAGCCATGAAATTTTGATGGATCGGTAAGTAATATTCACCAGAAACCTCCAGTTTGGCTTCATCAATCAAAGCATAATTTGGCAAGATCGCTCCAGCAATAGAATTTTCAATAGCCATCACTGCAGCATCTACTGATTCGCCCAATACCAAATCTGGCATTTCACTAAAAGTCATACACTCCACCAATTCCACATTTTCCCCAAAATAATTTTCGGCGACAATATGGTGGAAAGATCCTTTTATTCCTTGAATGGCTATTTTCATAATCGATTTATACTATACACAAAAAAGTCCCGATTTCTCGAGACTTTCATTGAATTATTAATGTTTTTAGATAACACACAGAAAGTCTCACTTCTTTTTATAAAAATAAAAGAAGAAAAAAAAGAAACTTGAAAAAGTGCTATTCATTTTCATTTCGTAAACTTAAAAAACAAATGTAGGCAAATATTTTCACAATCCTAAAAAAATATTTTGTTCTCTACATTTCACGATACCAAATTGTATTTCTATAAAATTGCTAGGCTAAAAACGTTTTGTCAGGCATCACTCTCATCTTCTTGAAACCAACTTGCATATTTGATGTAATTATCTGCAATTCTATGAATTTCTCCGTGCAACAATGCTGCGCTCACATCTTTGATTTTCTTTGCAGGAACCCCTGCATAAATACTCCCTGATTTCACGTGAGTTCCTTTGGATAAAACTGCTCCTGCTGCAATAATTGAATTGCTTTCGACGATGCAATCATCCATTACAATAGCCCCCATTCCTACCAAAACATTGTCGTGAATAGTGCAACCATGTACAATGGCATTGTGCCCTACTGACACGTTGTTTCCGATTGTGGTTGGTGATTTTTCATACGTAGCATGTACAACAGCGCCATCTTGTATGTTTACTTGATCGCCCATTTTTATATAGTGCACATCACCTCTGAGTACAGCATTGTACCAAATACTGCAATGGTTTCCCATATCTACCTCTCCAACAATCACAGCATTTTCTGCAATAAAACAATCGTTTCCAAATTTTGGAGAATTCCCTCGAACAGTCTTCACAATCATAACTTATTTCATTTTAGTAGTACACAGCAGTATTGATATTGGGACAAGCAGCGAGTCTCGACTTTTTTACAAACACGTCCCAACCCAAAGTCAATTGATGAAACCCTCCTTTTGGAGCGATGCTCAAATTTCCCAATTGCTCTTTGTAACTGTAAGCAAAAATAAAATTTCTATAGTTCACACCCGCAATTGGGGACAAATAATTCCAGTTTTCGGAATTTTGGCCACCAAAAGATTGGCGAAATGACAAAGCAAACCAAAGTTTACTTCTTTCTATATTTTTATAAATTTTCATATTGACATCGAATGTTGTGACCTCAAAATAAGGATCATGTAGCACTAAAATTGATGGCTCGTATTGCAACAACCGCTCGTTTCCCCAAAAATAACCAGCATTGAACAGAAATTTTCTGAGATTCAAAGCTTCTAATTGTCCCGCTGTTTTTGTCGTTAAAAACAAATTTTTGATCGTCAAATAACTAAAAAACCGTTCCTTGTGATAGGCCATTCCAAAATCTCCATTGTAATAAGTATCACTTGCTTTGATATTGGCTACCACGGGATCGAGCAAATCAATATCAGCAAAAATAGAGGTATCGAATCTGTTTTGCACCAAATTTAACGAAAGCGCAAAAGAGAGCTGCTCAAATTGGTTTCCTCTGTTCGATAAATTCAAATGGTATGCATAGGTTCCTTGCAGACCGATTTGCGCATTGTTACCATTTTCATTGTTGTAAATCGCGAAGCCTAGTCCCATTTTAGTTCCATAGCGATTGTGGAAACTCAACGTTTTCACACCGGGTGCATTTGCAACTCCTTTCCACTGCGTGGCGCTGGTTGCTCTAATTTTTCCGGCATTGCCTATCCCTGCAGAGGCGGGATGTAGCATATACACGTTGTCTGACAGATAATCAGAGCTCACAGGCATCGTTTCCTGAGAAAAACTGAAACCTGAAACTAACACCAATACATAGAAAAAAATGAACCTCATAAAGGAAGTGCCGTTTTCAAACGGATGTTTTTAGATTTGTTCAAAGATAAAACAAAATATCATTTTCCAAGACCTAATTTTACCTCAAATAATTTCGGAAAAATCAAATAAGATGTTCTTTTTCAGTAACTCCTTTTTATATTTGCTATTTTGGAGGAAACAACTCTTTTTTGTGATCTACCAATAAGTATCATAGATCCAGATGTTGCCTTTTATTTTTGCTTTCAAAACCGTACTACATGACTACTGATATCGAAACTATTTTTAAAGACAAGGTTCTGGGACACCCCACAGGATTGTTTATTTTATTTTTTACTGAAATGTGGGAACGCTTTTCGTTTTATGGAATGCGGATTTTACTTGTTTTATTTTTAACTGCTCCTATTGTCAGTAACAACCCTGGTTGGAATTGGGCTAGAGAGAACGCCATGGCATTGATTGGCACCTACGCGTCGTTACTCTACCTCACTCCTATTCTCGGTGGCTTGATTGCTGACAGATACACAGGCTATAAATGGGCGGTTGTTATTGGCTGTGTGATTATGACACTTGGACATGCTTCTATGGTTTTTGAAACAGAAATTTCGTTGTATATAGGATTGATGCTCTTGGTGATTGGAACTGGTTTTTTCAAGCCCAACATGACTGCTATTATTTCGACCATGTACAAAGGAAAAGAATCCAAAAAAGACGGAGCGTACACCCTTTTTTACATGGGGGTAAATGCAGGTGCTTTTTTTGGCATGATGCTTTGTGGTTACTTGGCTGAAAATATTGGATGGAGATATGGATTTGGCCTTGCTGGAATATTCATGTTACTAGGCATGTTACAATTTTTGCTGGCAAAAAAATTATTTGGAAATATCGGAGAGCCTCCTCAAAAAATGAAAAGTTCAAGCATTGAAGCTCCGAAAAATCCCAATTTAAAAGTCACTGAAAAACCAAACCCATTCACCACAATTGATAAATTTCTGATTGCCATTTCCACATGCTGTGGATTGATCTATTTGATCAACGATCCTTTGTCAAAAATACACAACACAAACCTACTTGACTTTGATATAGGGACCTATGATGGTTCTAGTGCCACCATTATGTTTGGACTCCTTTTATTCTTGATTTTGATCATTTCAAGAGTTTTGAGGTATTCTAAAATTGTAAGAGACCGAATCGTCGCTGTAGCTATCTTTGGGTTGTTCACCGTTTTCTTCTTTGCGGCATTTGAGCAATCACTGGGGTCGTTGACCATCTTCGCACGCGACTATACGGCCCGAGAATTGACGGGTTCCTCTGCGCTCATTTTTAAAATCATTGATTTGATTTTCACAGTAGTTCCCTTAGCGATCATTACTTGGGTACTGGGATTGCTTTTTCGAAAAACCTACGCAAAAATACCAACATCCAATATCATTTTGACAATGGCATTTGTAGTATTGTGGGGCATCGTTGGATGGAAGATAAACAGAGAATTTGGAAAAGAAACGACACAAGTGAGCGCCTCATGGTTCGGTATTTTGAACTCATTTTTCATCATCACTTTGGCTCCGTTATTTTCAAAATGGTGGGAAAGCAAATACAACCCGAGTGCTGCTATGAAATACGGTTTGGGACTTTGCCTGTTGGCTCTTGGTTTTGGAATTCTATCCTATGGGACACTTGGAATTCCTCAAGGAGCAAAATCAGCTTCCACAAGTATGTTTTTTCTTATTACTGCGTATCTATTCCACACGATGGGAGAACTATGCCTTTCACCAGTTGGCCTGTCATACCTGAGCAAATTGGTTCCGACAAGAATGATTGGCTTTATGTTTGGTATTTGGTATTTAGCAATTGCAATTGGACAAAAAGCTGCAGGATCTATGGGGGGAATGATTGATAAAATTTCAAATGAGTACTCGCTGAGCACCTTCTTTCTGATTTTCACCATTGTTCCTTTTTGTGTTGGTTTGATTTCTTTTTTGTTAAATCCATTGATAAAAAAACGAATGCACGGTGTAAGATAATTTATTTAGCAATGTCAAAAGAATAGACTTTACACCCACTAAAATTTTCTAGTACGAACAACTAAATAATGATGAATGCCATTGTACAACAGTAAAAATCAACAAAAAAACAAACGATACAAACACACAAGAACGCTGTTATTATGGAGCTTGGTTTTAGCAAGCACATCATGGTGTCAGGCGCAAACAATTGAGTGGCTCAGTTTTGAAGAAGCGATTGCATTGCATAAAAAAGCTCCGAAAAAAATATTGATTGATGTCTATACCGATTGGTGTGGTTATTGTAAAAAAATGGAACGGGTCACTTATGGAAACGCAACGATCGCAGCCCTTGTCAATACCTATTTCTATCCTGTAAAATTCAATGCAGAACAGAAAGAAATCCTAAATTACAATGGAAAAACCTATCGTTTCGTCCAAAAAGGAAGAAGAGGATTTCATGAATTTGCCGTAGAGCTTTTGAACGGAAAAATGAGCTATCCTTCTACTGTTTTTCTTGGAAATGACGCATCACTTTTAGACAAAATTCCTGGGTATTTGAACCCGCAACTTATGGAAAAGATACTGGTGTATCTAGCAGAAGAAAAATTCATCACCCAAGATTGGGATAGTTTTGATAAAAATTTCAAAAGCAAACTGGACTGATGCTTTCCTTTTTACTAATTTCAACAGCACACCTCTGAATATACTCCTGTGCTGTGTTGATATGTTTTGCAAGCGATGATCGCTAACGACAATTTCTAACTCGTGTTTAACTAAATTTCTTAAGCTCTCAATTCTTTGATGTCTGCCAGAAGTTCATCGAACTTTTTAAATAGACGTCCATAAATTATTTTAAGATCCCACTCGTAAATACGTCCGGCAAGCAATGCTAAAATCCCTACAATTAGCAACGCTCCTAACACTCCCACTACAGGCACTCCACCGACAAGTTGCAAATCGGGATAGGTAAGAAGCAGCTTTTGAACTGTGTGATCTCCAATGCGTTGACTCCCTGATTTCTTCATCCAAAAACCTGTAATTATGGACAAGAATACAAAGGGGTAAAAAAAACGGGCAAAGTTTTTATTTGTGTTTATTTGAGATTTCAACCAGCTATCAAATGCATTCAAGTAGTCGTAGGTGTTTTCACATTTATCCACCAACTTCAATGAGTTCAACAGCCTTTTATTGAGAAGCACCAAGACATTCATTCCTATAAACATAGGCACCCCCATATAAGGCAAACCGACGATAAAACTAGCGACCAACACTATAAAAGATCCAAAGACAATTAAAATGAGGTTCATTTTAAACATCCTTTGAAACTTGTCTATGATATGTTTTGATTTTTGATTGTATAAATTGTTTAGCTTGGGTGCGACTAATACGTTGTCCTTCAAAAATCCGTTTTTCCAAATTGTTTCAATTGAATTCTCCATTATTTTTATTCAATATTTTTTTTAACCGTGCTTTTATTCGCTTTATTCGAACGCCAATATTATTGGGGTTTGTGCCTATGATCTCTGCTATTTCTTGGTATGATTTCTTTTCAAGATAGAGCATGATCACGCCCCGGTCTATTTCCGACAACTGTCTTATCGCATCGTATAGCTGATTCAACTGTTCGTCTTCAAAGGCATGGCTGTCTTCGACCAATTCTGGCTGTACATAATCTGAGGCAAAATGCTGTTTGTTATTCGTCTTTTTTTTGAGCAACGTCAGGCAAACATTCAAGGTTACTCTATAAACCCATGTAGACCATTCTGACGCTTCTTTGAAATTGTGATGACTTCTCCAAATCTGCAAACAAACCTCTTGATAATAATCCTCAAAATCTTCTTTTGAATTGGTATAAGCCCTGCAAATTTTTATAATAATTGCTGTGTAGGGTACTATTTTAGAGGTGTAAAAATCGCTACTCATAAACTAGGTTATGATCAATACTAAATTCTGTTTGACAGCTTCTTTGTCCAAATGCTGGCCCACACAATATCCTACAAACATTCCTGCACACAACCCAATCGCAATTCCTCCCCGCTCTTTAAAAACAACAGACCCTATGGCCACTCCGAAAGCCATTCCTAGGCTCATCCAATAATTGGTGTAATGCTCTTTCAGAACAAGAGAGAACGCTGATTTTAGGTAGTGTAAAAACGCGTTTAGTTTTTTACGAAGGTAGCTTTTTCTATTTTTATGGGGTTGTTTCAGGTCAAGATTCGTCAATTCCTCTTCGATACTGTTTTTTTGGCTTGCCGTTAAATCTCTGTTTTCCAAAGAAATCAGTATATCCAAAAATTTCTGGTACATTTTTATTTCGCTATTTTTTGCACCTTGCTGCAAAAGACTTTTTAAAAAATATTTTGCTTTCTCAATAGTCATCATAAATTCTTGTTTGGTTGGTTAGTGGCGGAACGTAACAAAATATTACACCTTACATCTATATTTTTTGAAATGAGAATGCAGTGATTGAACTTTTTGTATGGTTCGTCGCAAGAGTCTCATCAGAATAGTTTAGTAAGTTAGCGATCAACTTTGCAATCACATCCTTGAAGCGTCTTGTCAAGATGAGTAAATCTTACAAAAATATTTCTGTTCTTTTCGCCTACTTCGTTGCCTGCTTGAGCCTAACATTTTCTTTATTTCAAGACATAAGCCCCTTTTACAGATGTGTCATGGTAATCAACATCCATCTTTTGACAAGTCTTTCTCCATCTCTTTTTATAAAAAGGGTAATTGGAACCGTCTACAACCACTTGTTTGGCTCCTGTTTTCAAAACCAAACGTTCCAAATTTAGTTTTGGTGAATCTTTTAAAATAAGAACGTCTGCATTCCTTGTCCCCCACTTAATTGAAAACATAGAATCAATGACCAAAATTTTCTTCTTTTGGAATTCATAAAAGTCTTTAATTTTTAAATGTCTTACTTTTCTAACCGGAAAATTTTCGCGCAAATAATCTTTCAGAAAAAGAGAGCCTTTTGATTTAGAATTTTCAAAAACCTCCAATTGTCCTTTCATTTTTCTTAAGAACAAACTCGATTTGTATTTGTAAAAAACAACAAACTCTTCTTTTTGTCTATTTTCTTTTTTTACATATCGATGCAACAGTAAAAAGAAAAAAACGCTGCCAGCAAAGACCATGATAATCTGTCTCTTTTTTGTTTTTAAAAAGACGATCCCCAAAATGAGAGAAGCATAGCTGACCCAAACATATACCCCTGGAAAGAATACGTTTTCAAAAAGATACGCCTCTTGCAATGCCACCCAAGCTATGAATCGATTCAATAAAAGTACCGTTTGAGAATAAAAAAAAATCAACACAGAAAAATGCCCTCCGACAAGCGACAATAACAACACAAACAACCCTAAAGAAAGTAAGACTCCAATACAAGGAACAACCACCAAATTAGACAATAGAAAAAGACTCGGAAATTGATGAAAATAATACAAACTCAATGGCATGACCCCTATCTGAGCAGCCAACGAAACAGTTAACAAATTCCAAAACCAGGCAAGTACTTTGTGTCGAGGCTTCCAAAAACGCACCAATAGAGGTTGTAGAACAACAATACATCCCACTGCCAAATAACTCAGTTGAAAACCTACATCAAAAATAAAAAAAGGATCGCACAGCAACAAGACAAAGGCAGAACTCACAAGGGAACGAAGCACTGTAATTCTATGAGACAAATAAAGCGCCATTCCTACAAAACTAAACATAGTAACGGCTCTAACAACAGACGGCGACATGCCAACGAGCAATGCAAAAGCCCACAAAGAAATTATCAACAAAATCGATCGAATATATTTTCCTTTTTCAAAGAGCAATAGAGGACGGTATATAAAGTTCAGCAACCAAAGTAGAATACCGACATGCAAACCTGAAATGGCCAAGACATGAATCACTCCTGCGCTTGCATAATTTTTCAAAACCTGTCTAGAAATTTGGCTTTTGTCTCCCAACAACATCGCTTCAGTCACAGCAACTACTTCTCTGTCTTTGATTGTATTCCTTAATTTATTTTTCAAAAACAACCTTTGACGCTCCGCCAATTTTCTTGGGCCAAAGCTATTGGATTTTTGTACGTTGTAATCTTTTTTTTTGAGAAAAATTTGCCCTTGAATATTTTTTTTCTTCAAATAATCACCGTAATCAAATCCATAAATATTTCGATTTATGGGTAATTTATCAATCCGAGTCCTTGCAATCAAAAAATCCCCTATTTCAAGTGAGTAAGCACCGCTGTCCCTTTCTATTTTCAACAGTAGTTTTCCTGTGGCTTTTACAGAATCAAAAAAACAAACTTCCGCCAGGTAGGGCTTTGTGGTTTTATTTGCCTTAAGCACAGCATGAATTTTCAGGACAACATCGCCCGATTTGCTTTCCAAGTTCTTGTAATGCCCTGCTGGATTTTGCAAAACATAAACCATATACATACCCAAAAAGAAAAAAACAAACAACTCTACTCCTTTCAAAAAAAATCGACTGAATGAAAAAAACAAAACTGTCACACAAATTCCTTGAAGGTGACCTGAAAAGATGGAAAAATAAAACTGAACCAGAATACCCAATGCATACAGCAACAACAAATACACCGGAAGGTAGTTGCACATATTTCTCATAGCAACTCAAAGCTATAAAAAATAGTTTGGATAAAAAACGTTCCTCTAAAAAAACAACAATCTCATTTCGAGTGAAAACACAAACGAACGGTATTTCGAGAACAACTAGAACTCTTATTTTCTCTGTTGAAATTTTTGAAGGATGAGATGAGCTGTTTTTTCCGAGGCACCTGCACCTCCTAGTTTCTCCTCCAAGACTTCATAATTGGCCAACATTTCATTACGTGTCTTTTCATTTAACAATTTGGTCAATTCCAATTTCAAATATTCTCTTGTAAACTTTTTTTGAATGAGTTCTTTGACCACTTCACGATTCATAATCAAGTTGACCAAAGAAATAAATCTCAAAGTAATGATTCGTTTGGCAATCGCGTATGAAATGGAATTCGCTTTGTAACAAACCACTTGTGGAACTTTGAATAAAGCAGTTTCCAAAGTGGCTGTCCCGGACGTTACCAATGCTGCAGTCGAAATGGACAACAGCGCGTAGGTCTGATTATTGACAAATTTTATATGCTCCCCTTTTATAAAAGTTTGGTAAAATTCATACTTTTGACTTGGCGCTCCAGCGATGACAAACTGATAATCTTTAAAATCATTGATCAAAGAAAGCATCACTGACAACATTGCTGAAATTTCTTGCTTTCTACTCCCAGGAAGTAAGGCAATGATTGGCTTGTCGTTCAAATCGTACTGTTTCCTAAAATCTGCTTCGTCTATTTTGTTTTCCTGAGCAATCGCGTCAATCAAAGGATGTCCCACAAAATCAACATGAAAATTGTAATTCCCATAGAAATCCTTCACAAAAGGAAGAATGACAAAAACAGCATCAATATCTCTTTTGATCGCATGTACTCGGGTTGCTCGACTCGCCCAAACCTGAGGAGATATATAATAATTGGTATAAAAGCCTTGTTTTCTCGCCCATTTCGCAATTCGTAAATTGAATCCTGAATAGTCAATAAAAATAAGCATGTCTGGCTGAAAACGAGCGATGTCTTTTTTGCAAAATTTCACATTTCCAAGAATGGTGGGCAAATTGATGAGAATCTCCGCAAACCCCATAAAGGATAGCTCTTTGTAATGTTTTACCAAAGCTCCTCCAACTGCTTGCATCCTATCTCCTCCCCAAAATCGAAAATCAGCTTGTGGATCTTTTTCTAACAGGGCTTTCATCAAATTAGAAGCATGTAGATCTCCTGAGGCTTCTCCTGCAATAATATAATACTTCATGAATTCAAATAAATTTAATAATCAAGGTAATAAAAGCCGTAAGAAATGTGACGAGCAATACCCCTTTTGCCCTGTAATCTTGTTTTTTTCGAAGAAATACAAAAAAAACAAAGAGATTTGGAATTGCTCCTAATGCAATAATGGGGCCATGTAAATTCGCTTCTTTCATTTTTTTCAATGCAATTGCGAATGGCAAAGATGAAAAAATTTCAAGAAACAAATACACACCTGAAAAAGTGGCAAAAATGGCGACCAACATACCCAACCCTATTTCTTTCTGTCTAAAATTCATCTTACAAATCCCAAGACTTTAAAGTTTGTAAAAAATGATGCGCCGTCAAATCAAACTGCACCGGAACCACAGAAACGTAGTTTTCTGCCAAAACAAATTCGTCTGTATCTTCTCCCCCATCCAAATTTTCAAATTCTCCCGTCAACCAATAATACTCTTTCCCCATGGGGTTGGTTCGCTTGTCAAATTTCTCATTCCAATTGGCACGTGCTTGACGCACTGTTTTTATGCCTTTGTAAGGGATCTTGGTTATTTTTGGAAAATTAACGTTTAAAACAACACCATCGGGCAATCCATGATCCAATACGTTTTGCGTAATTTTTTTTACATAACTTTCCAATCCTTCAAAATTGGCCTCCCAATCGTAATCCAATAGAGAAAAACCAATAGAAGGCACTCCTTCAATACCTGCTTCAATTGCCGCACTCATCGTTCCCGAGTAAATCACATTGATGGAAGCATTGGATCCATGGTTGATCCCAGAAACACATAGGTCTGGTTTGCGTTGTAACACCTCTTTGATTCCTAATTTCACGCAATCTGCAGGTGTTCCAGAACACTCATACTCCAAATCATCAATTCCTATACCTTGGACTCTTCGTACATACAATGTAGCATCTATAGTAATGGCATGTCCCTTACCACTTTGAGGACTGTCTGGAGCAACCACCACAACATCACCTAAATCTTTCATAATATGTACGAGCTTTCGAATTCCAGGTGCAGTAATACCGTCATCATTCGTTACCAAAATCAAGGGTTTGCTTTTTTCCTCTTTCATATTTTGTCTATTTGTGCTTCCAAATTTGAAGCAAATTTACTGATTTTAACCCGCATTCCATGTTAGAAAAATTATTCCTGTAAAAAAACAAACATTCTTTACTCATGAAAAGAAAGTCGCAACACACTTATTTAACATTCTAGAAAGATAAAAAAACACTGAGATTTCGTATTCTTGCAGCGCATAACAGTTTTTCATTTTCTTAAAAGTAAACTTTTCAGAACCTGAATTAAAAAAATGGCTGTATCTTAGAAGCTTCTAAAAAAGACAAAAAAACAGGCGTTTTTAGAAAACGTTAAAAAAAAACAACGTGCACATGAAGATTTCAAACAAAGTAAAAATTTCAATTCCGATTTTCGTTCTGTGTTTTTTTCTCGTGGGATTTTCCTTCTATTCGACACCACAAAAAGACAAAGTGTTGATCGGTGTTTTGCGCTATATTTTGAAAAACTGGCATTACGAACCCAAAGATTTTGACGATGCTTTTTCAAAAGCTGTCTGTAAAGATTTTATCGACGAGATTGACCCTATAAAAAGGTATTTCACAAAAGAAGACCTTGCGGATTTTTTAAAATACGAAACTTTTATTGACGATCAATTGAAAAGAGAGGACCTCTCTTTTTACTATTTGGTCATGGAACGATTTCAAATCCGCTTGAGAGAGTCCGAAACCTATTACAAAGAAATCTTGAACCATAAATTCAATTTCGAGAAAAAAGAAATTATTCGGGCAGATTACGAACATTTGGAGTTTGCGAAAAACAAGCAAGAGCTCTTTGAATATTGGAGGAAACAAACGAAATTAAATACGTTGGGCAAAATAGAGACCTTGCTAGCCATAGAAAAAGACAAAGCAGCAGAGGACAGCACCTATATCAAAAAATCCTTTGATGTCATAGAGACTGAAGCTCGGGAAAAATCTTTGGAAAGCCTTGACAATTTTTACAAAAGGATCAAAGAATTGGACCATACAGATTGGTTTGCCACTTTTGTAAATAGTATCGCAGAAGAATTTGATCCGCATACGACTTATTTTGCGCCCAAAGTCAAAGAATTGTTCGACATCAATATGTCGGGAAAAATTGAAGGAATCGGTGCCCGGTTGCAACAAAAAAACGACTACACAAAAATCGTAGAATTGATTTCTGGCGGACCAGCGTGGAAACAAGGTGATCTAGAAGTAGGAGACATCATTTTAAAAGTCGCTCAAACGAACGAGGAAAGTGTTGATATTGTTGGAATGCGCTTAGACGACGCCATCAAATTGATCAAAGGAAAAAAAGGAACCCAAGTCACTCTTACCGTGAAAAAGGTTGACAATTCCATTCAAAAAATTCCAATTATACGCGATGTCGTTGAATTAGAAGAAACCTTTGTCAAATCGAGTATTGTAGAAAAAGACGGAAAAAAATACGGTGTCATCAATCTTCCAAAATTTTACATAGACTTCAATGATTTGAACGGAAGAGATTCAGGATCTGACATGGCGCGTGAAATTGAGGATCTTAAAAAAGAAAACATCGAAGGACTGCTTATTGACTTGAGAGACAATGGTGGTGGCTCCTTAAAAACGGCCATCGAAATTGGTGGTCTTTTTATTGAAAAAGGCCCTATCGTACAAGTAAAATACCGTGACAACGAACCTGCAGTAAAAAACGATTACGATCCAACAGTGCAATGGAACGGTCCATTGGTTATTTTGGTCAATGAACTTTCAGCATCTGCCTCAGAAATTTTAGCTGCAGCTATGCAAGACTACAAAAGAGCTGTGGTTATAGGAAGCAAACAGACCTATGGAAAGGGAACTGTTCAAAACGTAATTCCTCTCAACAAATCCTACAACTATCCTGAGGATTTAGGAGCCGTAAAATTGACCATTCAGAAATTTTACCGAATCAATGGAGGATCCACGCAACTCGAAGGCGTACGCTCTGACATTGCTATTCCTAGCAAATACAGCTATGTTGAAATTGGAGAAAGAGACCAGCAAAACCCATTGAAATGGGATAAAATTCCGAAAGCAAACTACGCACCAATCAATTTCTACAAAAATTTTGACGAGGTTATCGAGGTCAGTAAAAATCGTATTGCCCAAAACCCAGAATTCCTTCTCATCGAGAAATATGCCAAATGGCTGAAAGAAAGTCAAGACAAGAGCTCTTTTTCTCTGAATTACGTAGACTATATGAACGAACAGCAAAAACACGAAAAGCGTATCGAAGAATTCAAGGATGTATTCAAACACACCTCAAATTTAGAATTCACCTCTCCGCTCAGTGAAATTGTTTTAACGAAAAAAGACACTGTTTTAGCAAGCAAACGAAAATCTTGGCACGAAGCTTTGTCCAAAGATATTTATATCGATGAATCCATTCAAGTACTGAGCGAATTGAAAGTTTCGCAAAACGCTCTTCTTGCAAAGAAATAAGGTTTCATGAAAAGAAACACAAATTCACTTGCTGCGATAGCCTTTCGGAAATTCTATAAAAACAAAGTAGGTATGTGCGCATTTGGGCACATCGTAATTTGCGGCTTCATTGCCATCTTTTGTTACCTTGTTGCTCCCGACAACTCAAGCAATGCGAATCAAATGCATCTTGAAATTCATTCGAAGGCACCAGGTTTTTCAACAACATTATTGGAAATACCGAACCCTAAAAAAAGCACCTTTTTCGAACGTTTTTTATTTGGAGAAAAACACCCTCCTACCGAACTGTTGATACAGGATTGTAAAATTGATTCGACCTATGCAGAAGTTACTTTATTGGATCAAATAACGATAAAAAAAATACCCCTGAATACTTTCCATGGAAACATCCAGGACTTTCTCAAAGAAAAAACCTATTACTTCGGTACAGATCGCTATGGAAGAGATTTGTTAAGTAGAATTTTAATTGGAACGCGCATCTCTTTTTTTATTGGATTTATCGCTGTTTTCATCTCGCTTGTCTTGGGCATTTTTATGGGATCCTTGGCAGGATATTTTGGAGGTAAAATAGATGCTATCGTATCGTGGGTAATCAACATTACTTGGTCCATTCCTACCTTGCTTTTGGTTATTGCGATCACATTGACCTTAGGCAAAGGAGTTTGGCAAGTGTTTATAGCCGTTGGATTGACCATGTGGGTAGAAGTAGCAAGAGTAGTACGAGGACAAATCCTGAGTGTTAAAAAAACAGAATACATTGAAGCTGCCAAAGTTTTAGGGTTCTCAAACATGCGCATCATCTTTCAGCATATCTTACCCAATATCATGGCTCCCATTATTGTCATTTCTGCAGCCAATTTTGCTGCCTCAATTTTGATTGAAAGCGGTCTTAGTTTTTTGGGAATTGGAGCACAACCCCCAATACCCTCTTGGGGAGGCATTATCAAAGATCATTTTAGCTATGTTATTTTAGGCAAGCCTTACCTCGCGATCATTCCTGGAATTGCTATTTTAACTATTGTCATGGCCTTTATGCTGACAGGAAATGCGCTGAGAGACAGTTTAGATGTCAAAAATAATTCCTAGTTTTTTTCATAAACGATTGCCTATTAGAGAACTAAAAAAAATACTTTTGACGAAAGCAAGAGTTATTAACAAGCTATGCTCACAACTTATTTTTGAGGCTCTTTTTTTTAAAAGAAACATTCCTATATTTATTCGCAAACCAAGTAATAATGGATTTAGACATCGATTGTAATTTGTGTTTCTTGACATTATACCCTTCAATTTTTTAGAACACCATGACCAAAAAAACGAAAAAAATATTTGTACTTGACACCTCAGTTTTATTGTTTGACCACAACGCCATCAATTGTTTTGAAAACAATGATGTCGTCATTCCGATAACTGTATTAGAAGAACTAGACAATTTCAAAATCGGAAATGAAACTAAAAATTTCGAAGCACGTGCGATCATTCGATTCTTAGACAAAATGTCTGATCAAGGCGCTTTGAATGAATGGATTTCATTGGGAAAAAATAGAGGAAGACTGAAAATTGTTATGCTTACAGAGAGGTTGAAGTTGGATGCAGAAATGGTTTATGGCAAAAACAAAAATGACCATAAAATTATCAATGTTGCACTGGCTACTCAGCAAAAAAGCCCGAAAACAAAAACCATTTTAGTCACCAAGGACATCAACCTAAGAATCAAATCCAAAGCCATTGGCTTGGACGCCGAAGACTATTTGACAGGAAAGGTGCAAAACATCCAAAATATTTCTGAGAGCATTGTGCATTTGGAGGGCATTGATCCAGAAGCCATTCAAAAACTTTACAAACACCAATTCATTGACGAAGACGGGCTTTTAAAAGAGTCGAAAATAAACAACGAATACTACATCTTAAACAAAAATTCCAACTCTGTCTTGGCAAGATACAATGGGGAGAATAAAAAAATTGAACTGGTAGAAAAGAGCTATGCCTATGGCATCAAACCAAAGAACTCAGAACAAACATTTGCATTGAATGCTTTGCTCAATCCAAACATAAAACTCGTTACATTGCAAGGTGTCGCAGGGACGGGAAAAACATTGTTGGCACTTGCAGCAGCATTGGAGCAGAAACGAATTTACAATCAAATCATATTGGCTCGACCAATCATACCATTAAGCAATCGAGATATTGGTTTTTTGCCAGGAGGTGCAGAAGACAAAATCTCCCCGTACATGCAGCCGCTATGGGATAATTTAAAATTTATAAAATCACAATTCCGTGAAAACGAACGAAAGAAAAAAGCGCTGGACGAAATGGAAGAAAGTGGTTTTCTCTCATTGACAGCCCTCGCGTTTATCAGAGGCCGCAGTTTGACCAACACCATTTTCATTATTGACGAGGCTCAGAATTTAACGCCACACGAAATAAAAACAGTCATTACTCGAGCTGGAGAAGGAACAAAAATTATATTCACAGGAGACATCCACCAAATTGACACTCCATACATGGATGAACAAAGCAACGGTTTGTCTTACCTGATTGACAAGCTAAAAGGAGAAAATTTATTCGCACATATCAAACTCGAAAAAGGAGAAAGATCGGCATTGGCCAACCTTGCAAATGAGCTTTTGTAAACTTTGAAAATGTTTTCAACAATTGCCCTCGCATTGTTCAAAACATTTCTTTGTATGCAGAAGGATTTGCTCTATATTTGTTTTGTTGAGTCTTTGTATTTAGGTATTTCACAGGCAAAAAGACAACTTCAATTATAGGAATCAATCTACATAAAAACAAAAAAATAGAATGAAATTTATTGTATCAAGCTCTCAATTATTAAGACAACTTCAGACTTTAGGCGGAGTCATCAACAACAACAATACTTTGCCTATTTTAGATAATTTTTTGTTTGAATTAAACAAAAGTGAACTTAAAATTTCGGCCTCTGATCTAGAAACAACCATCACAAGTACTATTGATGTAGAATCAGAATCTAGTGGAAGCGCAGCGATTTCTGCACGTCTACTGTTAGATACTTTGAAAACATTTCCAAACCAACCTTTGACATTCAAAACAGAGGACAACAGCACCATAGAAATTAGTTCAGAGCAAGGGAAATACGACATGGCCTATTTCGATGGAGAAGAATTTCCAAAGAGTATTACGCTAGATGCACCAAGTGCCACGATCATTCCAGCAACCATATTAGAATCTGCTATTTCCAAAACTATTTTTGCTACCGGAAACGACGATTTACGTCCCGTAATGAGCGGTGTATTTTTTCAATTCAGCTCTGACAATTTGACCTTTGTAGCTACAGACGCGCACAAACTAGTGAAATATACAAGAACAGATGTTCATGCTAATGAAGCGGCCGAATTTATCATGCCCAAAAAGCCTTTGAACTTACTAAAAGGAATTTTAGGATCTAGTGATACGGATGTGACCATTGAATACAACAATACCAATGCAAAATTTGTATTTGATAATGTAGTCCTTATTTGTCGTTTGATTGACGGGAAATACCCAAATTACGATGCCGTAATCCCGAAAGAAAACCCCAATAAATTGACGGTAAATCGAGCTTCCTTTCTAAATTCAACCAAACGAGTGTCTATTTTCTCAAGCAAAACGACACATCAAATTCGATTGAAAATGGCAGGAACTGAATTGAACATTTCTGCAGAGGACATCGATTATTCAAACAAAGCTGACGAACGCTTGAACTGCGATTACCAAGGAGATGATATGCAAATTGGATTCAATTCGCGCTTTTTAACAGAAATGTTGAGCAATCTCACCTCCGAAGATGTATTGATCGAAATGTCTTTACCAAACAGAGCTGGAATCTTAACTCCCGTAGACGGAACAGACCAAGGAGAACAAATCACCATGCTTGTGATGCCTGTTATGTTGAATAGCTAATTTGGTATGTTACGAAACAAAAAATCTCTGGAAAATACGATGGTATTTCTCAGAGATTTTTTTTTGAAAGCTTCTCAATTCAGCGTCCCAATAGTCGGTCTGCAAAATAATTCAGCATAACTTCTAATTCTCCAACTTCATCGTTCTTAATTTCGATATCTGTCAACTTGGGCAGGTGCTTCGCAAAATAAATATGATTGTTTGACATTTCAAATAAATTGGTCGCAAATGCATAAGGATATGCAAAATCTGGGTTGATTTCCGTTACTACCTTTGAAACCAAACTTGCCAAATCTTTGTAATTCTTAAAAAAACCTTGTGAATTCTCTTTGTCAATATTCTTGGTATGGTAGGCTTTCATTCCCTCTGAAATAACCAAATTGTGCAAAATACTTTCATTGACATAGGCTACTGATGGATTTTCCTTCGATGCAAAGACAAAAGAATGGATGATGATTCTCAATTTTTCTTGGGCTTCAGAAACATTTTGAATGTTCTTTTTAATCAAATAACTAACCCACTCCCAGTACCAAGAAACCAAATAAATCAACAGAATATGTTTGTTCTTAAAATACCTATAAATTGTTGCTTCCGTAGATTTTATTTCATGAGCAAGCTTTTTAAAAGTAAATTGTTCAAACCCCAATTGATCAATCATCAAAATACTATGATTGATGATTTTTTTTCCAAGATCGGAAGCTTGCGGGTCTTTTAGATACAACCCTTCATTCAAGGAAATTTTAATAGAACTGCTCATACATTACATTGTGAAGCACAAATCTAATCAATAAACTAAGAAGAACCTATATTAACAAAATGTTTGGATTTTGTTCATGATAGTAATACTATTATTAAAAATAGTCTTTGTATATTAGGGGACTAAACTAAAAACAAATGAAAAATCAAACATTAGCAGCAAATTTGAAAAAAGATTTCCCGGCAAGTATTGTCGTATTTTTTGTAGCGCTTCCCCTCTGTTTAGGAATCGCATTGGCAAGTGGCGCGCCTTTATTTTCAGGATTGATTGCCGGAATTATTGGAGGTATTGTCGTGGGAGGTTTGAGTGGCTCAAATATTGGAGTCAGTGGGCCTGCCGCAGGGCTTGCCGCAATTGTTTTATCTGCGATAGGAACCCTTGGAGGTTATCAAAATTTCTTGATGGCGGTGGTTCTTGCTGGTGCCCTGCAACTTGTACTTGGATTTCTCAAAGCCGGTGTGATTGGATATTATTTCCCTTCCTCTGTAATCAAAGGGATGCTTACCGGAATTGGAATCATCATCATTTTAAAACAAATACCACACTTATTTGGCTACGATGCTGACCCCGAAGGTGATTTTTCCTTCTTTCAAGTGGATGGAAACAATACTTTTTCAGAAATTATAAACACCATCAATTACATCAAACCAGGATCTACATTGATTGGATTTGTTGGATTGGCCGTTTTGATTCTTTGGGACAAAGTCCTTTCCAAAAAAGGAAAAATATTTCAATTGATTCAAGGGCCTTTGGTCACTGTAATTTTAGGAATCGGTTTTTTCATACTTACTCAAGACAATACCACTTGGGGAATTTCAGCATCCCACCTCGTAAGTGTGCCAATTCCAGATAGTTTTGACTCTTTTCTTGGACAATTTAGCTTCCCGAATTTCAATGCCATTTTTTCCCCAGAAGTTTGGATCATTGCCTTTACTATTGCCTTGGTCGCAAGTTTGGAGACCTTGCTATGTGTCGAGGCTACGGATAAATTAGATCCTGACAAAAACGTAACTCCCACCAACCGCGAATTACTGGCACAAGGCGTGGGAAACATGCTTTCTGGACTTGTGGGGGGGTTACCAGTAACCCAGGTAATCGTTCGAAGTTCTGCCAATATACAATCGGGAGGGAAAACAAAATTATCCGCCATCATACACGGTTTTTTATTGTTGATTTCTGTCATTATTATTCCGACACTTTTGAATAAAATTCCGTTGGCAGTATTGGCTGCAATTCTATTAGTTGTGGGATACAAACTCGCAAAACCTGCTTTGTTCAAAACTATGTACAACCTTGGTTGGAAACAATTCGTTCCATTCATGGTAACCATTGTTGGAATTGTCTTTACCGACTTGTTGGTTGGGATCTCACTAGGTCTCGGTGTAGGAATTATTGTGGTGCTTTTGAAAAATTACCAAAACTCACATTTCTTACATATTGAAGATCAAAGCAACGGTAAGACAAAAGTTAAAATGACCCTGTCTGAAGAAGTTACTTTCATGAACAAAGGAGCCATTTTAAAAGAACTAGACAACTTGGATGAAGAATCTATGCTCGAGCTCGATGTGAGAAACACGAAGTACTTAGACAACGACATTATTGAAATTTTGGACGATTTCAAACACAAAGCCGAAATTAGAAATATCACGGTAACACTTGTCTCAGAGAGAGGAGTTGTCGAAAACCCTAGTAGTTATATCGATTTCTTCAACCTTAGAGCAAAGACAAAAAACACTACCAACCACTAAATTTTTAGACTTATGAATGCACAAACACAAGAATCCCAAGCGCAAATCACTCCACATACGGCACATCAAATGCTTGTAGAGGGGAACGAGCGATTCGTTGCAAATAAAAAAGCCTCCCGAAATTTAAACCAACAAATACTTGAGACCAGTGAAGGGCAATATCCTTTTGCTGCAGTACTGAGCTGTATTGACTCAAGAGTTCCAGCGGAAATAGTATTTGACCAAGGAATTGGAGATATATTTAGCGCAAGAGTGGCCGGTAATATTGTCAACGAAGACATTTTAGGATCCCTCGAATATTCTTGTAAAGTAGCAGGGTCGAAATTGATTGTTGTCCTAGGACATACAAAATGTGGAGCCGTTACCGCAGCATGCAAACAAGTAGAATTAGGAAACATCACTGCCCTACTTGGTAAAATTCAACCTGCTGTTAAAAAAGTAAACAAAGAGGTAACGCCTGAATCTATTGAAGAGACAGCAGAGGTAAACGTAGCTTTATCGATTGAGAACATTCGCAAAGAGAGCCCTATTTTAGAAGAAATGGAAACAAACGGAGAAATCAAAATTTTAGGAGCCATCTATAACGTAGCCACGGGCAAGGTACATTTCATATAAATTCTAAAACTTCGTTAGAAACAAAAAAAACAGGTTTTCGAAAAACCTGTTTTTTTGTTTTATCTCTTTTCAGCTCCGAAAGGGATTCAAAGCAGCATACTATGCAAAATCTTTGTTGTAAAAGCCTCCCTTGTTTTCCGTTCGTTTCAAAGAAAAGTCACAGATCAAATAAGCTGTGGTAATCAAGTTTCTCAATTCACACAATTCCGCCGAAAGAATAGATTCTTTGTACAATTCTTCCGTTTCTTCATAAATCAATCGCAAGCGTTTTTCTGCACTAAGCAAGCGTCTTTTAGAACGCACGATACCCACATAATCACTCATGATTTTTTGCACAGAAGCACGGCCATGGGTTACCAATATATTTTCTTTATTTTGAGAAGTATTCGTCGCATCCCATTGTGGCACCTCTTCATTAAAAGAAAGTGAATCTATGACTTCGATGCTACTCAAATAACTACGCTGAGAATACACCAAAGCCTCTAATAATGAATTCGATGCCAAACGATTCGCGCCATGAAGTCCGGTAGAAGAACATTCTCCACAAGCGTATAAGTTTTTAATGGTTGTTTTTCCATCCCTATTTACCTTCACACCCCCGCAAATATAATGTGCTGCCGTTACTACTGGAATCCATTTTTTTCGAATATCAATCCCAAGTGACTTGCACTTTTTTAGGATGTTGGGAAAATGCTTTTTGAACTTTTTATAATCCAAATGTGTACAATCTAAAAACACATAATCATCTCCACTTATTTTCATTTCCGTATCAATTGCTCTCGCAACAATGTCACGCGATGCCAATTCTTCACGCGCATCATATTTACGCATAAAAAACTCCCCTTTTGCAGTTCTCAAACGAGCACCAAAACCTCTGACTGCCTCTGAAATTAAAAAAGCAGGAGATTCTTGTGGTGTTTGATACAAGGCTGTCGGATGAAACTGAATGAATTCTACATCCTCAATTTCTGCTTTGGCTCTGTAAGCCATCCCAATGCCATCACCTGTCGCAATCAATGGATTGGTTGTTGTTGTATAGGCTTGACCACTTCCTCCCGATGCCATCAAAGTTATTTTCGAAATAATGGTTTTTACTCGATTATTTCTGACATCCAATACGTATGCGCCAAAGCAAGTAACCTCCGATTTTTTATTTTTGTTCTGTGTTTTTGTATGGTGTTCTGTGATAAAATCAATCGCATGATATTGTTCCAAAACTTGGATATTTGGTGTCTTTTCCACCATCAACAAAAGTGCTCTTTCAATTTCGTAACCCGTAATATCTTTGTGATGTAAAATACGATTTTGTGAATGTCCTCCTTCTTTTCCAAGATCAAATTCACCGGTGTTGTTTTCATCAAATTGCACTCCCCAATCAATCAGCTCTTGCAAACGTGCAGGGCCTTCTTCCACAACCATTCGAACCACCTGCTCATTGCACAAACCATCACCCGCAATTAAGGTATCCTCAATATGCTGTTCAAAAGAATCTATATTTCTATCGTGTACCGTAGCGATACCTCCTTGTGCATATTTGGTATTGGATTCGTCTTTGTCTCCCTTTGTAACAACCACCACACTGTGGTCTTTGTTGTGATAAGCCACACGCAAAGCGTACGTGAGTCCTGCGATTCCAGAACCAATAATAAGGTAATCTGCGCGCATAATTTCTACTTCGATAATTCCAACATTTTTTCAATCGGCAACAAAGCTCTTTTCGCTACATCTTCTGACACTTCAATATCCGGCAACTCGTACTTCATACAGGTATACAATTTTTTCATTGTATTCAACTTCATATACCCACACTCGCTACAAGCGCAACTATTGTCTTCCTCAGCAGGCGCTGGAATCAATGTTTTTTCTGGAACCTGTTTGATCATTTCGTGTAAAATTCCAGCTTCCGTTGCTACGATAAACTTTTCCTTTTTACTCTCTCTCGCATAACGCAACAATCCCGCCGTAGAACCAATATAAGATGCCGTTTTCAAAATATGTGAAGGCGACTCTGGATGGGCAATAATTTCGGCGTCTGGATGTTCCTTGTGCGTATCCAACAATTTTTCAATTGAAAACGCTTCGTGCACCATACAAGCACCGTCCCACAGAAGCATATCGCGTCCTGTCTCTTTGTTCAAATAGTCCCCTAAATTTTTGTCAGGCGCAAAAATAAGTTTTTGATTTTTTGGGAAAGAATTGATAATCTTTACCGCATTGGAAGAAGTACAAACCACATCGCTCAGCGTTTTTATCTCCGCAGAACAATTGATATACGTTACCACTTTGTGGTCAGGATGCGCATCTACAAATTCTTTAAAATCTACAGGTGGACAAGAATCTGCCAACGAACAACCCGCCTTTAAATCTGGCAACAATACTTTTTTCTTCGGATTTAAAATTTTTGCTGTTTCTGCCATAAAATGCACGCCCGCAAAAACAATGATATCCGCATCTGTCTGAGCGGCTTCTTGCGCTAGTGCCAAACTATCTCCTACAAAATCTGCAATGTCTTGAATGGCTTCTTCTTGATAATAATGCGCCAAGATAACGGCATTTTTTTCCTTTTTCAACTTGTTGATTTCAGTGACATAATCAATTTTTTCTGGCGTATTCACTTCTAAAAAACCTTTTGAAAAAAGACTTGTTTTTGCTTGTTCAATTGTACTCATATCTTATCGTAATAGCTCGAAGTTAAGAAAAAACTTGCGCAATTAAAAATCACACAAGTTTGTATAAATCATTTCCAATAAGTCAACTACTTATTCTCTTACTTTGTAAGTCCACCCAAACGGATCTTCCGAATTTTTTGTTTGGATACTTGTTATTTTTTCTTTGAACAACGAGGCATAGCTACTTTCTATTGACGGCAACTCGTAATCTTGACCGTTGAAACTAAATCCTAAAATTGGATTGACAACTGCCGCTGTTCCTGCTCCAAACATTTCTAATAAAGTTCCATTTTTTGCGGCTTCTTCTATTTCATAGACAGATATCGTTCTCACTTCACATGCAATCCCTTCAGATGCTGCTAGTGTCAAAATACTTTTTCGTGTCACTCCGTCCAAGATTCTGTCTGAGGTAGGCGCTGTCACCAGTGTATCACCAATTCTAAAAAACACATTCATGGTGCCCGCCTCTTCTAAATTTTCGTGCGTACTTGCATCTGTCCATACCACTTGCTGGTATCCCGAATCATTTGCCAATTTTGTTGGGTAAAATTGACCTGCATAATTTCCTGCACATTTCGCAAAACCAACCCCACCACTCGCAGATCGGCTGTATTTGTCTGCAAACAAAACACGTACTTCACCGCTGTAATAAGATTGTGCAGGAGATAAAATAATCATAAATTTGTATTCCTTTGCTGGACTGGCAGAAACTCCTTTTTCTGTTGCAATGACAAAAGGACGGATGTACAAAGAACTCCCCTCTTTTTTCTGAATCCAATCTTTCTCGAGACTTAACAAAGCTTCCAAACCTTTGAAAAAAGAATCTTCAGGAAATTCTGGAATCGCCAAACGCACCGCAGATTTGTTCAATCTTTTGTGATTTTCATCTGGACGAAACAACCAAATCGAATCCTCTACATCTTTGTAGGCTTTCATTCCCTCGAATATGGCTTGACCGTAATGAAAAACTTTGGCAGAAGGATCCATAGAGATAGGACCATAAGGCTTGATCTGTATCGTTTGCCATTTCCCATCCTTATAGTCACATTCTAACATATGATCCGTAAAGACATTTCCAAAAGAAAGGTTGTTAAAATCGATCTCTGAAATTTTTGTTGTATCCGATTTTTGGATCTGTATTGCCATGTTATTGTCTACGCTCATGCTCTTTTTATTTATCGAAGTAGGAGTACAAAAATAGTATTTATTTTACGAAATAGGGAATGAAAAGAGCGATAATCTTGCCCTCAGAAAACATTTGAGGTCTTTTCCTGTTTTTAGAAAATTTTCAGATGCTTTGAGTATATTTGTACTGCACAAGAGCACTTTATTTTGAAACGAGAAATAATCATAACGTCTGATGGTTCGACAACCATACACATGCCCGAATGGAATGAGCAATACCACTCGAAGCACGGCGCTATCCAAGAGGCGTATCACGTATTTGTAAAAAATGGTCTGTTTGCACATCCTGCGCAACAGCTCAACATTCTTGAAATCGGATTTGGAACGGGATTGAATTGTTTCATCACTTTGCTCGAAGCTGCCAAGCAAAACCGCTCTATTGCCTATACAGGTGTAGAAGCCTACCCCATTTTAGAAGACGAAATATTACAATTGAATTATGTCTCTGAATTGGATACTCGAAATTTTGCGCACAAATTCGAAGAAATGCATTTGTTCCCATGGGATGAAAAACAAGAAGTACACAAAGATTTTTCACTTCTCAAAAGAAAACAATTCATCAAAGACATCCAAGACAAAAACGCTTTTGATCTGATTTATTTTGATGCTTTTGGTGCCCGTGTACAACCCCAATTATGGACAGAAGAAGTCTTTCAAAAAATGTACGACTCTTTAAAAAAACAAGGTGTCTTGGTTACCTATTCTGCCAAAGGAAGCGTTCGAAGAGCCATGCAAGCTGTGGGCTTTACCGTTTCCAGACTGCCTGGGCCTCCTGGGAAAAGAGAAATGCTTCGTGCCCTAAAAAACTAAATTCTCACGGTAAAAAAACCCTAAAAAAAGAGCCGCTCTCCTAAGAAAACAGCGCTTTTACACAAGGTAGGATTTACAACATTTTCAAGTTGTTGACTTCTTGGTCAGTCAAATGCCTCCAATGCCCTCTTTGAATATTTTTTTTGGTCATTCCTGCAAAAATTACTCGGTCTAGTTTCACGACCTTGTAACCGAGAGTTGCAAAAATTTTTCGGACAATTCTATTTCTTCCCGAATGAATCTCAATACCTACCTCCGATTTTGATTCTCCCTGCACATAGGCAACATCATCAATAAATACTTTCTTTCCCTCTACAGAAAAATCGCCACTACTCAATGTTTGCAAATCCTTCAATGCAAATTTACGTTCCAACGAAGCATGGTACAATTTTCGAACATTGTGTTTTGGATGTGTCAACTTTTTAGCGAGCTCTCCGTCATTGGTGAACAATAGCAAGCCTGTTGTATTTCGATCCAATCGACCGACAGGATAAATCCGCTCTTTGGTCGCCATCTGTACCAATTCCATCACGGTTTTACGCCCCCTATCGTCGTCCATGGTGGTGATGTAGTTTTTGGGCTTATTCAACAAAACATAGCGTTTCGTTTCAGGGTTGATCAAAGAGCCTTCAAATCGAACCTCATCGGTCAACTGAACCTTATAACCCATTTCAGTGATTACCTTTCCATTGACCATGGCCGAACCTGCAGCAATCAAAACATCTGCTTCGCGACGTGAACAAATTCCAGAATTGGAGATGTATTTGTTCAAACGTATCCCATTATTTTCATTCTTTTGAACAGGCTGACTCTCCGGTTTGTTAGAAAATTTACTCGGACGTTTTTTGAAATTTCCCGTTGTTTTTTTTGAAAAAGAAGTCGCATTGCTTTTCTTACCGCTAGTTCCTTGTTGTCGTCCTCTCGACGAGTTTTTTTCTGTACTCATGAATCAATGATTTATTTTTTTGCAAAAGTACACTTTTGCTGTGAGTTATCTTTGTTGTTCTATAAAAACTATATTTTTTCTAAAATCCGAGTAATGATGACAGAAGTATCGATCAAAGACAAACTAAACACTCCTACAACAATGAGAAATTTCAAAATATTGTGCAAAAAACGATACGCCCTTTTGGAGTGGACTTTCCAAAGCAACACTGAAAAAATAAAAAAAGAAAAGAAAACGAGGTAAAAATAATATTTCATAGCTCCCGTTTCAGGATACCCCCATAAAAGATATACCGGATATAAAGCAATCAATACCAGTAATGTGATGACCTTTTTTGTTCGTCGCTCTCCGTATATCACTGGAATCGTTTGATAATTCATTGCAAAAGCTCCTTGTATATTCTCCAAATCTTTCACTAGTTCTCGAATCGACAGAATAAAAAACAAAAAAGCTGCGTGGATAATTACAAGTTCAGAAAAATATCTGTGGTACACAAATATTACAAAAAAAGGCATCATGGCCAAGCCAGATGCACTCACCAATCCCAACCAGGGTCTCTTTTTTAACTTGTGAGAATACAGCCAAATCAAAAATATGTAGCTAGCGAAAAACAAAGCAGCACGCCAAGAAACTACAAAACTCAATAAAAACCCTAAAGCATTGCACAAAAAATAGATTTTCAATTTCAATCCTTGCGGCACAAAATTATCAATCCTTGATTTGAGAGGCTTGTTGATACGATCCAATTCAGTATCGTAAAAATCATTGATAATATAACCTGCTGCAATGACTAAACTTGTGGAAACAACTGTTAAAAAAAGATCGCTATCAAAAATTACAGTAGTGACCGATTCGTTCGCCTTGAAAATAAAAATAGAGGCCAAATACTGAGCAATGACCACTATTAAAATATTATAGCCTCGCATTACGGAAAGCAATCCAAGCAAAAAATAATACGGTGGGTGTTGCACTTTTTTGTTGCCTTCAGGTGTTGTCATTTTTTTTAGAATCGATACACAAGTTCTAAATTGTAATCTTTTAGCTGCTTTTGCACTTTTTCATAATCTTTGGCAAATCCTAAAATATAACCGCCTCCTCCCGAGCCGCAAAGCTTGAGATAATAGTCATTTGACTCGATTCCTTGCTTCCACAGATGATGGAAAGCATTTGGAATCATGGGTTTGAAATTTTCCAACACCACTTTGGACAAATGCTTCATATTAGAAAACAACGATGTGACATCACCGTGTAAAAAATCTTTGATACAAGAATTGGTATGCTTTGCAAACTCTTCACGAAACATTTTCCGGAACCCTTCATTTTTCATCTTGTTCATAAAAATAGAAACCATGGGTTCCGTTTCGCCAATCATTTTTGAGTCTAACAAAAATACAGCCGCTTTGCTGTTTTTTTGATAAGGAATTCCTGTGGCCTCCAAATTGGTGGATGAATTGATCAAAATAGGCAAACTCAAATAACTATTCAATGGATCAAGTCCCGAACTATTCCCATGAAAAAAAGATTCCATCAAGGAAAAAATCTGTTTGAGCTTTCGCAATTTCTCTTTGGTCAAATTCTCTAACACCGTAATCTTATCTTCGGCATACTTGTCATAAATAGAAGCCACCAAAGCTCCCGAACTTCCAACACCATAGCCTTGAGGAATGCTTGAGTCAAAATACAGCCCTTTGTCTAAATCCAATTGAAACATGTCCAATTGAAACGAAACCAAGTCCGATGTTAGTGTCGTCAAGTATTTTTGAAATTTCTGTAAATTCTTATTGGAATCAATGGTCTTCTGAGTTGGAGACGACTCCATTTTTAGGGCTCCCTGGTAGTGGTTGTAGGGAATCGCCAATCCTTTCGAATCTTTGATAATCCCATATTCGCCAAATAATAAGATTTTGGCATAAAACAAAGGTCCTGTCATAAACTTTACATTCAGCTATTCACAATCACAAAGATACATTTTTTTACCAAATATCACTTTCGCTCTATTG
>ERZ1048068.67-NODE-67-length-100985-cov-11.456059_pt1 | contig 100985 bp, 102 predicted proteins | sample MGYA00383098_ERZ1048068 | MGnify/ENA primary metagenome ERZ1048068 (study PRJEB29581, sample SAMEA5548368) | metagenome | biome: marine; feature: coastal; material: water | depth 1 m | study: Short-term variability in the microbial, nano- and picoplankton...
TGATGGATGTTTCAGGAGGAGATTTTACAGCAGCACAATTAATTTCAGCGGGATCCGACTATAATTATGTCTTTACTGGTGCTCAACTCAACAATAAACTTTTATCTCTTGGCCTATCACCAAATGAAGAGTCATCAGTTGATATAAGAGTAAAAACGACTCTGAGTACTTTTCAAGAAATGATATCAGAATCGGTGACCTTAGTTGTCACGCCGTATTCTTCAATTCTTGATTTATCTACTAATCTTGGTGTTGTCGGAAGTGCAACAGCAGGAGGTTGGGGTAATGAAAACATTCCAGACTTGCCATTTTATACAACTGCAACGGCAGATGAATATGTAGCTTATGTGACTTTAGGAGATGGAGAAATTAAGTTTAGAAAAGATAACTTATGGACAGAGAACTTTGGCGATAGTGGTGCAGATGGAACATTAGAAGCCAATGGGGACAATATTGCTGTTAGTGCCGGAACCTATAAAATTATGGTAAATATGGCTAATATGACCTATACCATAGAGCCCTACATGTGGGGCTTGGTAGGAAGTGCAACTCCAAGCGGTTGGGGAGCTCCAGATGTTATGTTGCATTACAATCCTTTTGCTGACGATTGGCGAACCGTTATCACTTTAGCTGATGGAGAAGCCAAATTCAGATTCAACGAAGATTGGGCAATTAATTACGGAGATACTGGAGCTGACGGAAGTCTTGAAACTGGAGGTGATAATATAGCCGTATCTGCTGGTCATTACCTAGTCATATTTAACCCAAATACTCTTGAATACTCATTAGAAGAAATGGATGTATGGGGACTCGTTGGTAGTGCCACTGCTAATGGCTGGGACGGACCAAACCAAAAGTTTATTCCAGATTTCGGAATTAACGAAGGGTACTATTACATAAATGGTGCTGTTCTAAACGATGGGGAAATTAAAGTACGCCAAAATGACGCTTGGGCATTGAATTATGGCTCTTCGTCTTACAACGCGGGATCGACAACTAACGATATGGATGTTAATGGTAGTAATATTCCTGTAACCGCAGGAACTTACAACATCATCTTAGATTTTTCAGGATCTACACCAAAAATAACAATGTATCCTTGGTAAAATACTCAGATATTTAAAAAAAAGGGGTTGATTAAATTCAACTCCTTTTTTTCTTATATATTGAAATTTATTATAATTTTATAGTATGAAAAATTTACTCTTTACACTACTATTACAAGTAATTGGTTTTGCTCAAGTAAGTATTAATCCAAGCACTATTGAAATCAATCAACAAATCACTATTACAGTAGATATTAACACTACAGATTCAGACTGTAATGGTATGAACAACCCCAACAAAGTGTATTTACACTCTGGTGTAGGTACCGACAGTGATGCTTGGGACACCGCAGTTGTCGGAAATTGGGGACAAGATGATGGTGTTGGTGAGATGTCCGATAACGGCGATGGAACTTGGAGTATTACTTTTATTCCTCAATCCTACTATAATTTAACTGAAGCTGAGGCTAGTACAATCACGAAAATGGGGATGGTTTTTCGTTCAGAAGATGGATCTCAAGAACTTAAAGATAACGGCTGTTCAGATTTCTTTTTTAATGTTGGAGCTTTTCAAGTCACATTAATCAACCCCGATTCTAGCGGCGTTATTCTTGTAAACTCCGGAGGTCAAACACAAGTATTGGCCCAAAATAATAATGGTGCGGCCAATTATGAGCTTTTTGTAGATGGTGTGAGTTATCATACTGCATCAAATACAACATTCTATCAAAGTTCTTTAGTAAATAATATAACTGAAAATAAAGCCTGTCAACTTGTTGTTTCTCAAGGCGGTAGTAGTATCACAAAAAACTTTAACATTTTTGTTAACGCCACAATTAGTCAAGCCATACCTAGTGGCCTTGAACAAGGCATTAATTATAATACTACTGATACCTCAAAAGCTACTTTGGTGTTGGAAGCACCATTTAAGGATTTTGTATATGTGGTTGGCAGTTTTAATAACTGGACTCTATCACCTCAATACGCAATGAAAAAAAATCCCAACTCAGATTTGTTTTGGTTGGAATTAAATGGTTTAACGTCTGGACAAGTTGAAACATATCAATATTGGGTTTTTGAACAAGAAAACAACTCTCCATCTCCAAAGCTAGTTAAGGTTGCCGATCCTTATTCAACATTAGTATTGTCTCCATTTGATGATCCTTATATTCCATCTGAAACTTATACTAATATTCCTGCTTATCCACAAAATCAGGAACGTGAGGTTACTGTACTTCAAACAGGACAATCACAATATAATTGGCAAGTCACAAATTTTGAGAAACCTGCAAAAGAGGATCTAATAATTTATGAACTATTAATTAGAGACTTTGATGCTAATCGTAATTTTCAAGATGTCATCAATAAAATCGATTATTTTAAAAACTTAAATATTAATGCCATAGAACTCATGCCAGTTATGGAGTTTGAGGGCAATGAAAGCTGGGGATACAATACTTCATTCCATATGGCTTTAGATAAATTTTATGGTACTGAATCCAAATTTAAAGAACTCGTTGATGTTTGCCATCAAAATGGAATTGCAGTGATTTTAGATTTAGCTCTAAATCATGCCTTTGGAAGAAACCCACTAGTACGTATGTGGATGGATGACCCAGACAACAATGGATGGGGTGATCCTAATTCTGAAAATCCATATTTTAATATGGAAGCGACACATAGCTATAGTGTTGGGTCAGATTTTGACCATAGCAGCAATCTTACAAAAAACTATACCAAGGCTGTAATTAAGCATTGGATTGAAGAATTTAAAATTGATGGTTTTCGTTGGGACCTTACCAAAGGATTCACTCAAAACTGTAGTTCTGGCGACGACTCTTGTACAAATAGTTATCAAGCTGACCGAGTGGCTGTACTTAAAGAGTATGCTGATTATTCCTGGAGCTTAGATCCAGATCACTATGTAATTTTTGAACACCTAGGAGGTCAGCAAGAACAAAAAGAATGGGCTGATTACCGAATTGACGAAGGAAAAGGCATAATGCTTTGGGGAAAAATGACCAACCCTTACAATCAACTTACTATGGGCTACGCTGGTGATTCAAATTTTAATGGCATGGGACATAACAGTCAAAATTTCATAGGAAAACGTCTTATTGGTTATGCAGAGAGTCATGATGAAGAGCGAATCATGTATAGGAACTTATTATACGGAGAATCAAGCGGTGGTTATGATGTTACAGACCTCAATACAGCTCTTCCGCGCATGTCTGCCCTTGGTGCAGTTACGCTGACCATTCCTGGCCCAAAAATGATTTGGCATTTTGGCGAATTAGGAATGGAAAATTCTATATTTACTTGTAACGATGGGTCTGTTAACGACCCAAGTGGTAGTAATGGCGACTGTAAATTAGATACAAAACCTCAGCCTCAATGGGTCGACAATTGGGAAAGTGACCCAAATAGAAGCGAAATATATAACAGTTGGTCAAGAATCAATGCTTTAAAAATTAATGAACCGGTTTTTAAAGGTAATTACGATATCAATTCAGGATCTTTGACCCCAAAAATATATATTTGGGATGAAACACTATCATTAAATGGTTTGAGAAATGTAGTTGTACTTTCAAATTTTGATGTCACAACTCAAAATATAACGCCCAATTTTCCATACACTGGCGATTGGTATGATTTGATGGATGCATCTGGAAATACAACGATATCAGTTTCAAACACTAGTCATGCTATTAGTCTTGCACCTGGAGAATTTAAAATCTTTGGCAATCAACCAAGTACATTAAGTGTTAATGATTTATTGTCAGAAAATAATATTCGAATTTATCCAAATCCAGCTAATGAATATTTTAAAATAAATCAACGTTCAACTAATATCATGGTACATGATCTATTAGGAAAATTAGTTCAAACCCATAAAGGTGAATTTAGTTCTGGATACCATTTTGATATTTCAAGTCTAGAATCTGGTTTTTATCTCATTTCTGTTTTTACTGAGAAAGGAAAAATCACTCGTAAAATTCTAAAGCATTAATCAATTTCGATGAAAATTATAATACTCCTGTAAGTCTGGGTCACGAATCATCCTCAAGAATAATAATTTATTTTTGGGGATTTTTAAATTATGCTTTCTATTTGATGATTTACAAATGAACATTTGTATAAGTACACACACATAAAATGATTGTATCTTTGTCAGAAATTAATTTATTTAAAAAAAACATATGGCAAAGCTTCCGAAAGAATACCAGTTTTTAGACTTGTCAGATTATGGTCGATCTGGTGGATACTGGATAGCTAGCCAACTCAAGAACACCGAATTCACCCCAATTCATGTCACTTCGTTATTTATTATTGCAGGCCTTTTAGCAATTGCTTTCATGCTCAATGGCTATTACATAACAGCGGCCTTTTTCATTATTCTCAAATCTATTATTGATGCTGCAGATGGAGAGCTTTCTAGATTAAAAAACACTCCTTCTTATACAGGGCGTTATTATGATTCCATTGCCGACATTATACTTAATTTTTGTTTTCTACTTACTTTTTGGTATATCACTAACATATCAATAATTTATATGTTGATTGCATTTTTTGGGATTCAACTACAAGGAACTATTTATAATTACTATTATGTAATTTTAAGGAATTCAGTAAATGGCGATTCAACCAGTAGGATTTTTGAAGTTTCAGCTCCAACTGCACTAGAAGCAGACCGCCAGCGTACTGTTGACATCTTTTATAGAATTTATAATATATTATATATATTATTTGATAAAATAGTCTATTATCTTGATAAAGAAGCTTGTGAAAGCCCCCCTTTCCCAAAGTGGTTTATGACTCTAATTTCTGTGTATGGTCTTGGCTTTCAGCTACTCATCATGTCTCTGATGTTAAGCTTTAATCTTCAGTTCTATGTTATTCCATTTTTTATTATTTACTCCTTGCTAATAGTTGTTTTTGTTGGGATAAGAAAAAGATTTCTTTAAATACCAAAACTCTTACGTTTCAATTTCTTAAGTCAGATTTTGTGATGTGTGATCAAACATATATCTTGCACAAAATTTAAGTTAAGATCATATTTTAGAATAACACAATAATGAGTATAAAATCAATTTGTTGTATTGGGGCAGGCTATGTTGGAGGACCAACAATGTCTGTCATTGCACAGAAAAACCCACACATAAAAGTTACTGTTGTTGATGTTAATGCCGATCGAATTGCTGCTTGGAATAGTGAAGATTTGTCACAGCTTCCAATTTTTGAACCAGGTTTAGACAAAGTTGTTGATGAAGCCCGTGGCCGAAATTTATTTTTCTCCACGGAAGTTGACAAAGCCATTGATGCTGCCGAAATGATTTTTATCTCCGTCAATACTCCAACAAAAACCTATGGTGCAGGAAAAGGAATGGCTGCAGACCTTCAATATGTGGAGCTATGTGCACGTCAAATTGCAAAAGTTTCAACATCCAATAAAATTGTTGTAGAAAAATCAACACTTCCAGTAAAAACAGCTGAGGCTATAAAAGATATTTTAGACAATACAGGAAATGGAATTCATTTTGAGATTTTATCCAATCCAGAATTTTTAGCAGAAGGAACAGCAATTCAAGACCTAGAAGCACCCGATCGAGTGCTTATTGGTGGAGAACCCACAAAAACAGGACAAGAAGCCATTGAGGCTCTAAAAAATATTTATGCATCGTGGGTTCCAGAAGATCAAATTATTACAACCAATTTATGGTCTTCTGAGCTTTCAAAATTAACAGCAAATGCATTTTTAGCTCAGCGTGTATCTTCCATTAATGCCTTAACAGAGCTTTGCGAAAAAACAGGTGCAAATATAAGCGAAGTAGCCAATGCCATTGGAACAGATTCTAGAATTGGGCCAAAGTTCCTAAAAGCATCCGTTGGATTCGGTGGTTCTTGTTTTCAAAAAGATATTCTAAATCTGGTGTATATATGCAAGTCCTTAGGCCTAAATGAAGCTGCAGACTATTGGGAACAAGTCATTATTATGAACAATCATCAAAGGAGTCGTTTTGCAGATCAAATAGTAAAAGCATTGTACGGCACTGTAGCCGATAAAAAAATTACCTTTTTTGGCTGGGCATTTAAAAAAGACACTAATGATACGCGAGAATCAGCAGCTATTTATATAGCCGATAAACTCATCGACGAGCATGCTAACATTCAAGTTTATGACCCAAAAGTTTATGCATTTCAAATGCAATCAGATTTAAAGTATTTAAACTCAAGATCTGAATCTGAAAATGAAAACTATTTATCTTCTGAAAATGATCCATACAAAGCTGTCGAAGGCGCTCATGCGCTAGCTATAATTACAGAATGGGATGAGTTTAAAACCTATGATTGGAAAAAAATATATGCTAGCATGAGTAAACCTGCCTATATTTTTGATGGTAGAAATTTACTCGATAAACAGGAACTAGAAACTATTGGGTTTTCATACAAAGGTATTGGGCAGTAACTTCTAAAAAGCCATGAAGACCAAAACAATTTTAGTTACAGGTGCTGCTGGCTTTATTGGATTTCACTTAAGTAAACGTCTTTCTGAACTAGGGCACACTGTTATTGGAATTGATAATATTAACGATTATTACGATATAAATTTAAAATATAATCGCCTTAAATGTTTAGGGGTCAAACGCAATAAAGCATCCGAGTGGAATAGTCCTTCCAGCAGCAATTTTAAAAATTCATTGTTTACTTTTATTCGAACAAATATAGAAGACACGAATGCCTTAAGTCTAATTTTTAAAACGTATAAATTTGACCTAGTTTGTCATCTTGCTGCTCAAGCTTTTGTTCGTTCTTCATTAGAACATTCAAATGCATATTTGGATAGTAATATTGTTGGATTTTTGAATGTACTAGAATGTTGTCGTAAATTCAAAATTCCAAGATTAGTGTATGCGAGCAGTTCAAGTGTTTACGGTAATACTTCCGAAGTACCTTTTCAAGAAACAGCTAAAGTAGATCGCCCTTTGAGTATGTATGCTGTTTCCAAAAAAACGAATGAACTTATGGCACATGCCTATAGTCATTTGTATGGTATTGAAACTATAGGACTGCGTTTTTTTACAGTCTATGGTCCTTGGGGTCGACCCGATATGGCACTATTTGTTTTTACAGAATCACTATTAAAACGAAAACCTATAAATATTAATAATCATGGAAACCATATGCGTGATTTTACTTATATTGATGATATTATTAAAAGTGTGGAACTAACATTATTAAATAAATCAAATAATAAAAATTTGTATAAAATTTATAATATTGGGAACAATAACCCCGTTAAATTATTAGATTTTGTAAATGAAATTGAAATAATAACAGGTTTAAAATCAGAACTTAAAATGCAATCACTTCAACCTGGTGATGCCCATCAGACATGGGCAAGTACAAATGCGTTTATGAAAGATTATGATTTTCAGCCTAAAACACCACTAAAAACAGGGATAGATACATTTTATCAATGGTATAAATCTTATTATTAATGAAAAAAATATTAATTACAGGAGGCGCAGGTTTTATTGGCGCCCATGTTGTTCGATTGTTTGTCAATCAATATCCAGAATATCATATTTATAATATGGATGCTCTTACCTACGCTGGGAATCTAGAGAATTTAACAGACATTGAAAATGAACCTAATTATACATTTTTAAAAGGCGATATAACAGATGAGAATTTTATATATCAATCTTTTGAACACTATAACTTTACTGATGTTATTCACTTAGCAGCAGAGTCTCACGTCGATCGTTCCATCCATGATCCTTTGGCTTTTGCCAAAACAAATATTTTAGGGACAATGATTTTGCTCAATGCTTTTAAATCTTTGTGGGGAAATTCTTGGGAATCACATCGCTTTTATCACGTGAGCACCGACGAAGTGTATGGAACTTTAGGTGAAGATGGACTTTTTCTTGAAACAACACCCTATGATCCCAATTCACCATATTCTGCTTCTAAAGCCAGTTCAGACCATTTTGTGCGTGCCTACGGCGAAACTTATGGATTACCCTATGTAATTTCAAATTGTTCTAATAATTATGGGCCAAATCAATTTCCAGAAAAATTAATTCCACTATTCATAAATAATATTTTAGAAAAGAAACCTTTGCCAGTTTATGGCGATGGCAACTACACCCGAGATTGGTTGTACGTTGTAGATCATGCGCGAGCCATCGATATGGTTTTTCATCAAGGGGAAAATCATGAAACCTATAATATAGGTGGATTTAATGAATGGAAGAATATTGATTTGGTTAAAGAACTATGCAAACAAATGGATCAAAAAATGGAACAACCAGAAGGAACGTCTTCAAATCTTATTACTTTTGTAAAAGACCGTCCAGGACATGATTTGCGCTATGCCATTGATGCTTCCAAAATCCAAAATAATTTAGGTTGGACTCCCTCTGTTATTTTTGAAGAAGGGTTGTCCAAAACTATTGATTGGTACCTTGAAAATACATCTTGGTTGGACCACGTACGGTCTGGGAGTTATAAAAATTACAAAAAAAAATAAATAGATGAAAGGAATTGTACTAGCAGGTGGCTCAGGAACACGTTTGCATCCACTTACTTTGAGTGTCAGTAAGCAAATGCTTCCTGTATATGATAAACCCATGATTTACTACCCGTTATCTGTTTTGATGCATGCTGGGATTCGAGAAATTTTGATTATTTCTACACCACATGATTTGCCAAATTTTGAACGTCTTTTAGGTGATGGTTCCAATTTTGGATTACAATTATCATATAAGGAACAACCCTCACCAGATGGTCTGGCTCAAGCATTTATTATTGGAGAGTCCTTTATAGGTGACGATGATGTTTGCATGGTTTTGGGTGATAATATCTTTTATGGTGTAGGTTTAGATCAGCTTTTGAAATCTGCGGTTAAAACAGTAGAAAAATCTCAAAAAGCAGTTGTTTTTGGAAGTTATGTTAAAGATCCAGAGCGCTACGGTGTTGCTGAATTTGATTCAGATCAAAATGTTGTAAGTATTGAAGAAAAACCAAAAACTCCAAAATCAAATTATGCCGTTGTTGGGCTATATTTTTATCCTAATTCTGTTGTGAATATTGCAAAAACAATAAAACCTTCAGATCGTGGAGAGCTTGAAATTACGTCTGTAAATGTTAATTATTTACAGCAGAATCAATTAAAAATGGAAGTCCTAAAACGGGGTTTTGCGTGGCTTGATACTGGAACTCATGAAGCACTTTCGGAAGCTACAGAATTTGTAAAAGCAATTGAAAAACGTACAGGTCAAAAAGTAGCATGTCCAGAAGAAATTGCTCTACAAATGGGTTGGATTTCCAAAACTGAATTGGCAAAACGTATTGCTAATCTCAAAGGAGATTATTATGCTTATTTAAAAGAGGTTATAGGTTAAGAATTAAGCAGTTACATGTTTTAATTCTTCTATCGTTTTTGATGGATTTTCACTTTTAAAAACAAAGCTACCTGCTACCAATACATCAGCTCCAGCATCTTTCAATGCTTTTGCATTTGTAGAAGTCACACCACCGTCAATTTCAATTTTTGTAGAAGTACCTTTAGAAATTATTAGTGCTTTAAGTTGTTTCACTTTTTCGTATGTATTTTCAATAAAGCTTTGACCTCCAAAACCTGGATTGACACTCATAATACAGACCAAATCAATATCTTTGATGGTATCTTCTAAAACATTTATGTTTGTATGAGGATTGAGCGCAACACCTGCTTTCATCCCTTCAGCTTTTATGGCTTGAAGTGTACGGTGCAAATGCGTGCAGGCTTCGTAATGTACTGTAAGAACATCACTTCCAAGTTTAGCAAATGTTTTGATATAACGATCGGGATCTACAATCATTAAATGAACATCAACTGTTTTCTTTGCATGTTTTGTTATTGACTTTAAAACAGGCATTCCAAATGAAATATTGGGCACAAAAACACCATCCATAATATCGATATGAAACCAATCTGCTTGACTGGTATTTACCATTTCTATATCACGTTGAAGGTTTGCAAAATCGGCAGCAAGAATTGAAGGTGCAATTAACGAAGAACTCATAAATTTAGTTTAATACAAAAATAATATAAAAATAAACCCCTGCCAACAGCAAGGGTTTTGTTTTTTAACCTAAATAGGTTTTTAAAATTTTACTTCTTGAAGTGTGTTTCAAACGTCGAATTGCTTTTTCTTTGATTTGACGCACACGCTCTCTTGTAAGGTCAAAAGTTTCACCAATTTCTTCTAAAGTCATTGGGTGTTGGTTACCAAGTCCAAAATACAGACGAATAACATCAGCTTCTCTTGGAGTAAGGGTTTCCAATGCACGCTCAATTTCAGTTCTTAAAGATTCATGTAAAAGTTCTTTGTCGGGGTTTGGAGATTCTCCAGAACGCAAAACATCATAAAGGTTTGAATCTTCTCCTTCCACCAATGGTGCATCCATTGAAACATGACGTCCAGAATTTTTCATAGATTCTTTTACATCATTAATTGTCATATCCAATTCTTTTGCAATTTCTTCGGCGCTAGGTGGACGCTCGTGTGATTGCTCCAGAAATGCATAAGTTTTATTAATTTTATTAATAGAGCCAATTTTGTTTAATGGCAAACGAACAATACGTGATTGTTCTGCAAGCGCTTGTAAAATGGATTGACGAATCCACCAAACGGCATAAGAAATAAACTTAAATCCACGAGTTTCATCGAAACGTTGAGCAGCTTTAATCAAACCTAAATTTCCTTCATTAATTAAATCTGGAAGTGTAAGTCCTTGATTTTGATATTGTTTAGCAACAGAAACAACAAAACGAAGATTAGCTTTGGTTAATTTTTCTAGAGCGATTTGATCACCAGCTTTGATGCGCTGTGCCAATTCTACTTCTTCATCAGCAGTAATTAAATCAACCTTACCAATTTCTTGTAGGTACTTGTCCAACGATGCAGTTTCTCTGTTGGTAACTTGTTTTGTAATTTTGAGTTGTCTCATGCTTGCGATTTTTTTAAAAAATTATTTGGCTTCATTATGTTATACGTATAAACAATAAAAAATGTTACAAAAAAAGCCGTTTTATTTTTAAAACGGCTTTTTTTATATTTAGATAATTAGCTTTATTACTAATCTCGTTTTCTATCATTTCTACGATTGTCGCGAACTTTGTTGTTGTGTTTTCTGTCTCTTGGTGGACGTTCAACAAACCCTTCAGGTTTTGGTAAGATGGCTTTACGTGAAACTTTTTCTTTGCGTGTTCTTGAATCTACTCCAAAATATTTAACATCAAAAATATCTCCCATGTTAACAACATCAGAGACGTTTTCTGTACGTTCCCAAGCCAACTCACTCACGTGAAGTAATACTTCATTTCCAGGGGCTTCAGTGTATTCTACTACGGCTCCAAAATCAAGCATTTTGATAACTTTAACTTCATAAATACTGCCGACTTCTGGTTTGAATAACAGTGAATCAATTTTTGCTAAAACAGCATCGATACCATCTTGATCTGTACCAAGAATTTCAACAATACCTTCTTCAGTCACAGGGTCTTCATTGATAACAATTGTAGTTCCTGTTTCTTTTTGAAGTTCTTGGATGACTTTTCCACCTGGTCCAATAAGTGCCCCAATGTATTCATTTGGAATAACACGAGTCACCATTTTTGGTGCATGAGCTTTAACATCTTCAGCTGGTGCAGAAATAGTATCGGTTAACTTTCCAAGGATATGAAGACGTCCATTACGAGCTTGTTTTAGTGCATTGACTAAAATTTCATAAGAAAGTCCTTTGACTTTAATATCCATCTGGCATGCTGTAATTCCATCTGCAGTACCCGTAACTTTGAAGTCCATGTCTCCAAGGTGATCTTCATCACCTAAGATATCCGATAGAACTGCGTACTTTCCAGAGTCTGCGTCAGAAATTAATCCCATTGCAATTCCTGAAACAGGTTTTTTTAGCTGAACACCAGCATCCATTAGTGCCATGGTTCCAGAACAAACAGTCGCCATAGAAGACGATCCATTACTTTCCAAAACTTCACTTACAACACGTACTGTGTATGGACAGTCTTCAGGTACCATGCCTTTAAGTGCACGTTGCGCTAAGTTTCCATGGCCAATTTCTCTTCTAGATGTTCCACGAATTGGTCGTGCTTCACCAGTTGAGAAAGGAGGAAAGTTGTAGTGCAAATAGAAACGCTCTTCTCCTTCATGAGATGGCATATCAATTTGATTGGCATCACGGGAAGTTCCTAGAGTTACTGTAGCTAGTGCTTGAGTTTCTCCTCTTGTAAAAATAGACGATCCATGTGTTGATGGCAAATAATTTACTTCACACCATATTGGTCTAATTTCATCTGTTTTTCGCCCATCTAAACGAAGTCCTTCGTTTATGGTTAAATCTCTTATAGCTGCTTTTTCTGCTTTGCTGTAATATTTTGAAATTAATTTTCCATAATCTTCTTGTTCTTCTTCAGAAAATGTAGCGATAATCTCTTCTTTAATTTCACCAAATGCTGCACTTCTTTCGTGTTTTGCAGAACCTGCTTTGGCAATGGCATACACTTTGTTGTAGGCCATTTCGTGAATTTTGCTTTCAAGATCTGAATCCTCTCTTTCTGGTTCATATTCACGAACTTCTTTTTTGCCGAAAGCTTCAGCAAGACGCTCTTGAGCAGCACATTGAACTTTGATGGCTTCATGTGCAAATTTGATGGCTTCGGTCATTTCTTCTTCAGAAATTTCATCCATTTCACCTTCAACCATCATTACTGAGTCTGCAGAAGCTCCAATCATCATATCAATATCAGATTCTGCAAGTTGTACTCTTGTTGGGTTGATAACAAATTCGCCATTTACACGGGCAACTCTAACTTCAGAAATAGCACATTCAAATGGAAAATCCGACAATTGGATAGCTGCCGAGGCGGCTAATCCTGCCATTGCATCTGGCATAACATCTTCGTCATGAGACATCAATTGGATCATTACTTGTGTTTCTGAATGATAATCTTTTGGAAATAATGGACGCAGTACGCGATCTACTAAACGCATTGTTAGGATTTCTCCATCACTTGGTCGTGCTTCACGCTTAAAAAACCCACCTGGATAGCGCCCAGCTGCTGCAAATTTTTCGCGATAATCTACCGTTAACGGTAAAAAATCAACATCGGCTTGTTTGTAATTTGAAACTACTGTACAAAGCAACATACATTTTCCGGATTGTACTACAACAGAGCCATGGGCTTGTTTAGCCAATTTTCCGGTTTCGATAGAAATTTCTCTTCCATCGCCAAGGTCTATGACCTCTCTAAAAACTTTTGGAATCATATTTTTTAATTCTAATTAAACATTGGTGTTGTGTTGTTGTTGTGTGGTTGTGACCAATGAAAAACTTTAATTAGCTTCTTCTATAATTTGTGTAAAGATACATATAAAAACAAAAAAGAGGCTTATGCCTCTTTTTGAATATTTATTTTCTTAATCCTAGCTCTTTTACAATCGCACGGTATCTGAGAATATCTTTTTTCATTAAATAATCCAAAAGAGAACGACGTTTTCCTACTAGTTTTACTAATGAACGCTCGGTATTAAAATCTTTTCGATTTTGCTTTAGATGTTCTGTTAAGTGATTGATTCGGTGTGTAAATAATGCAATTTGACCTTCGGCAGAACCGGTGTCTTTGGCATCTTTTCCGTGTTTTGTAAAGATTTCCTCTTTAATTTCTTTTGTTAAGTACATTCCAATATTTTTAAATAATTTTTATGCAATAATTATGACGCTCATAATCAGGCGGCAAATATAAGAAAATTGGTTAACAAAAATATAATTTTATAGAAATTATGCTCTTAACGGCCGATTTAAAATTAAATCAATGTATTGATTGACTCTGTCTTTTAAATATTCACGGTGTGTAATAAAATCTAAAAACCCATGTTCTAAGACAAATTCAGCAGTTTGAAACCCTTCTGGTAATTCTTTTCCAGTAGTGTCGCGTACTACACGTGGCCCTGCAAAACCTATAAGTGCTCCAGGTTCACTGATGTTGATATCGCCTAGCATGGCAAAAGAAGCGGTTGTTCCACCCGTTGTTGGATCGGTACACAACGAAATATATGGAACACCAGCATCGGCTAGTTGTGCCAATTTTGCTGAGGTTTTTGCCAATTGCATTAACGAAAGTGCGGCCTCCATCATTCGTGCCCCACCAGATTTTGAAATAATCATAAAAGGCAATTTTTTCTTGAGAGCATAGTCTGCTGCACGTGCAATTTTTTCACCAACAACACTTCCCATAGATCCTCCTATAAAACTAAAATCCATACAGGCTACCACTAAGTCTTTGCCTTTTGATTTTCCAACAGCGGTTCGTACAGCGTCTTTAAGTTTGGTTTTATCTTGCGCGGCTTTTAAGCGATCGGTGTATGTTTTCTTATCAGAAAATTTAAGTGGGTCTTTAGATGTTATTTTAGAATCTAATTCTTTGAATTTATTATCGTCAAACAAAATTTGGAAATATTCTGTACTTCCAATACGCACATGATATCCGTCCTCTGGACTCACAAAGAAATTTCTTTCTAACTCTTCTGTTTCAACGATTTTTCCAGTAGGGGATTTATACCACAGTCCTTTTGGAGTGTCGCGTTTTGCTTCTGTTGGAGTTTGAATTCCTTTATCTGTTCTTTTGAACCACGCCATCTTTATCTAATTGATTAGTATGAAACACAAATCTAACAATTTTTTTACAATGTGTCAACGTTGTTAAGATCCTCAAAAGCTTTCTTTAGACGTGCTACAAAAGCATTTTCGCCTTGTCTTAACCAACGTCTTGGGTCGTAGTATTTTTTGTTTGGAACATCATCACCATCTGGGTTGCCAATTTGAGAAGCCAAATAGTCTGCATTAGCTTTAAAATCATCTCGAACGCCACTCATAAATGCATATTGCATATCGGTATCGATATTCATTTTGATAACACCATAGCCGATGGATTCTCTTATTTCTTCAACTGTTGAACCAGAACCACCATGAAAAACAAAGTCTATATGGTTGGTAGGAACATTGTATTTTTCTGTGATAAATTCTTGAGAATTTTTAAGAATTTTTGGAGTCAATTTTACATTTCCAGGTTTGTAAACACCATGAACATTTCCAAATGCTGCTGCAATTGTAAATTGATCACTTACTTTACTAAGTTCTTCGTAGGCATATGCAACTTCTTCTGGTTGAGTATATAGTTTTGAAACATCAACATCGCTATTATCTACACCATCTTCCTCACCACCAGTTATACCAAGTTCAATTTCTAGGGTCATTCCCATTTTGGACATACGTTCCAAATAGTGTTTACAGATTTCAATATTTTCTTCAAGGGGTTCTTCTGAAAGGTCAATCATATGCGAACTGTATAATGATTTTCCAGTTTCTGCAAAATGTTTTTCACTTGCTTCAAGCAAACCATCGATCCAAGGCAATAATTTTTTTGCACAATGGTCGGTGTGAAGAATTACGGGAACCCCGTAGGCTTCTGCCATTTGATGAACATGTTTTGCTCCAGCAATAGAACCAGCAATAGCAGCTTTTTGATCTTCATTTGAAAGCCCTTTTCCAGCATTAAATTGTGCACCTCCGTTGGAAAATTGAATAATTACTGGTGCATTAAGTGCTTTGGCAGTTTCTAAAACACCATTAATTGTGTTAGATCCAATTACATTAACTGCTGGTAAAGCAAATCCTTTTTCTTTAGCTAGTTTAAAAATTTCTTGAACTTCGCGTCCAGTAGCAACGCCTGGCTTAATTGAATGACTCATAATAGTTGTTTTTTGTTTTCGGCCTCAAAAATACTAAAATTAATCACTATATGTTAAAATTTTAACACGACATATGCATCAATTTATACGAAAACGTTTGAGAGAAATATATACTCCTAAAATGGATAATTGATACCAAAGTTATAGACAGCATTACTAAAGTTGAAGTCTTTAAGCCAGCGGTTATTTATTGAATAGGTTGGGTTGTAGGCCTTAAAACCAGTATCAAGTCTAAGAATGAAAAAACCAAAGTCATACCGCAATCCAATTCCAGCACCCACAGCAATATCTTTGAGTGAATCAAAACTATCAAAAGTAGCTTTTGGATTTTCTACATCATCCAATACATTCCAAATATTTCCAGCGTCTACAAAAAATGCGCCATTGAGGTTTCCAAATAAGTTGTAGCGGTGTTCCAAACTAAATGCAATTTTAAGATTTGCTTCATTAAATTCATTATTGTTGTCTGATCTTCCTGGTCCAAGATTATAGGCCGTCCATGCTCGGTTGTCGTTAGCTCCACCTGCAAAAAAACTTTTAGAAAAAGGAATAGTTTTAGAATTGCCTATAGGAAGTGCTATACCTACAAAGCTTCTTAGCGCAAGAACATTACTGCGTCCCAAGTTCCAGAGTTTAATGTAGTCAATTTCTGTTTTTGCATATTGAGAAAATGCAACATCATTCACTTCAAACTCTCCGTTTTCATTTTTTTTCAAATCCAATAAATCTGCAGCACCGTTGAGTAAATTACCTGCTAGTTCAAGTTTCAAGCGAAAAATTGAAAAGTCACTATCAAAATTATTTTCTCGACTATCTTTGGTTAGAGTGAAATTACTAGCCAATATAAAGTTATTCTGAATCAGTCTATTCTTTCTCTCTCTAATATTTCTAACGGTTTGATATTCAGAAGGATTGGAAACAAGGAAATTGGCATCTGAACTTACAGTTTCTATAAAATCATCGGCTCTCGAAATATCAAGTGAACTCGATCCATCTGGGTTAGAAATAATATATTCGGTTGGGGTAGAGTAACTGTCAATTGCAATAGTTTCCAGGCGATTAAAAGAATTTTGGTAAACATTAAAGTAATTTCCAGGATTTAGATTTCTTACATATTGTAAGTTTAAAAGATCTAGGGTGTTGTTGGTTGTTTTTTTAGGAAACCAATTGTAGCTGAGTCGTCCATTGAGTGTTCGTTTGTCCAATCCAATATTTTTTTGACTTGTAAATCCGGTACTCAACTGTGTTGTTGGAGACATGTATTTTGGAATGATTTTTTCCGTATTGAATGCAAAAAACAGCCTTGGAATATTAAGTTTTATATCTGCTCCAAGTTCATTAATATCAAAAAATTGATCTTCAGATTTTGCCCCATCTTTTGAAGCTCCAATAGCTCCTAAAGCAGAGATTTCTAGTGTTTCTGCTCCTCTAAAAATATTTCTGATCACCAAACCTGTAGAAAAAGAAAATCCAATTTTTTGAATATTACTTTGTGAAACATTCACATCAAAACTCAATCCATATTTTTTTCTTGGGTTAAGATAAATATTTGCAGTAAGTGTTGTGTCCAAAACATTTTCAACATATTCAATATTTGGATATTTAAATGCATTCAGTTGGCTTAAATAACTGTAAGTTCGAGTTTTTTCTAAGTCGCTATACAGATCTCCTTGGTTAATTAAAACTGAATTTGTAATTGCTTTTGGCCGGTATTTTAAAGTGTTATAATTATAAAAATTGAAATTATTGAATGTAGCTGTTTTTTTTGGTGTTGAATTACTTCTATTTTTAAAACTCGCATCTGTAAAAATATTCACTTCTTTGATTCGATATATTTTGAAAGGTTCTCGAGTTGTTGAGTCTTGGGTTCTAATGACTCTATTAGGAATATTTATTTTGACATCTACATTGTGATTTGTGTTGATGGTATCGTTTTCAAAACTCACATAATCTTGAGAAAAGTGATAAACTCCAGAGTTTCTAAAGTGACTAGTGAGTCGGTTACGTTCTTCTTTAAAGTTTACTATATCAAATTGTTTTTCTTTTATTATCGCTGATTCTGTTTTTACTTTTTCATAAAGTGTATCCAAAATTGGAGTTTTAATTTCTTTACTTATATTACGAATATTGTAGGGTTGTCCTGTCTCAATATTATAACTCAAAGTTGCACGTTTGTTGCCTAAAGTGTCAACAGTGTAATCAATTTTTCTGTCAAACCATCCTTTCGAAAAATAATAGCGTTCCAGATTAAGCTTCGTTTTTTTAATTCTCAAACTATCCAATATAGAGGGAGCTTCTCCAGTTTTTTTTAACCATCCATTAAGACCTAATGAAGATTTTTTAATTTGATTTAATTGTTTTTTTGAAAATTTATTAATGAGTCGTTGTTTACGTTTTGGACGTTTGCTTAGCCATGCCTCAAAAATGGAATCTTTATTTGGGCGGGCTAGGTTGTAAATATGAAGTCTTAGTGGAAACCCAAAAATTGTAGTGTTTTTATTTTGAAACGAGAGTTTTGAAAGTGCCTCGGATGTATTAGACTTCCCATTTACAATAAAAGAGTTTTCTACCAATAAATGATCGCTGTCTGCAACTCTTTTTACGGCATTACAACTGCTGCAAATGTATACAACCAAACAAATAAAAAATATTTTTTTAAGCAAATCCTTCAACAAGACGTAAATAAAATTTAGATTTATACTCTAAATGAATTAAAATCAAATGTACATTTTTTAGATGTTAACTAAAAACCAATCAAAGCGAATCCTTAGTTTGAGTAAAAAAAAGCACCGTACACAAGAGCAATTATTTGTGGCAGAGGGAATTAAGGTCGTTCAAGAATTTTTAGATTCTGATTACGAGCTTGTAGAAATCTTTTCAACAGACAAAAAATATACACAATTTACAGATGCTTTTGTACATATTTCTGATAAAGAACTGTCAAAAATAAGCTCACTAACAACTCCCAATACTGTTTTGGCAACCTTTCGAATCCCTGAATCAAATCCGATTGATTTTAATAATTTGATTATAGCACTTGACGATTTGAACAATCCTGGGAATTTGGGAACAATTATACGATTGTGCGACTGGTTTGGCATAAAAGATTTAGTCTGTAGTCTTTCAACTGTAGACTGCTACAACCCAAAAGTTGTGCAAGCCGCAATGGGGTCTCACACTCGAGTTAATATCACATATGTTGATTTGGAGTCAATTTTGTTTAAAGCACAAAATACGATTGGTACATTTATGCAAGGATATTCAATTTATGAAGAAAAACTCCCAAATTCAGGCATTTTAGTTTTGGGGAACGAAGCTAATGGAATTTCAAAAAATGTAGCATCATTGCTAAAAACAAAACTAACAATTCCACGATTTGGTCCGCTCAAAAAAACAGAAAGTTTGAATGTTGCTAATGCAGCTTCTATTATTTTAAGTGAATTTAGAAGGCAATCTATTGAAAAGTAAAGTTGATAAAAAAACCACGGGTTTGCATCTGTTCAATGTTGCTTGTCCAAGGACTATTTGGGTCAATATCTTTTACATGTTCGTCTTTTAATGAGAAAATTCCTCGAATCGATGGTGTAAATTTAAACCAAGTAAAGTAGATGTCAATTCCAAGACCTAATTCATAAAATAGATTGTTTTTTATCATTCTAAAATTACCCTTACTATTATCATCAGGATTATCTTGATTGCTAGATAAATTCAAGGCCGTTGAAACTCCACCAACAATAAATGGTTTTATGTTGTTTACTCGTTTTGTAGATATTTTTATGAGTAATGGAAGATGTATATATGTTGAACGCAATTCGCGTTCGAGATCTTTTTCTACATAAGATACGCCATCAAAATAGGAACTGCTATAACTTAACGTTCTATTGGACATCACCAAGCCAGGCTCAAAGCGAATATCGAAATAATCGTTAATTCTAATATTACCAATTAGTCCAACATTGAAACCAATAGCTTTTAGCACCTGTATATCTTTTACATTTTTATTGTAATCAATATTAAAATCATAAAGATTGAATCCTAAATAATAACCATAAGATAGTGGTGGCTTATCAAAATTTTCATTATTCAGTAGGCGTTCTTTTGTAAACAGTTGTGCCTCAGATTGAAACACAAGTATGCTTATCAGTAGAATAGAAAAAAGAAGTTTTATTTTCATTTTTTTGAAGCAGTATATATTGTAGCAACTCCAAATGTTTGAGGTAGCGCTGTTGTTGATATAAACCCTATTTTCTTTAAAATATTGTTGAATGCATCGCCATATGGAAATTTTGCTGCTGACGAACTCAAATAACTATATGCTTTTTTGTCTCTAGAAAATAGTTTTCCAATGGTTGGTAATAATATTTTGGTGTATAAGAAATATCCTTGTCTGAAAGGAAATCTTGTAGGAACAGATGTTTCAAGTACAACAAACGTTCCATTGGGTTTTAAAACTCTTAAAATTTCTTTTAATCCAACCTCTAAGTGTTCAAAATTACGAACACCAAATGCAACCGTAATAGCATCAAAGCTATTATCATCAAAAGGGAGATTTTCGGAATCACCCACAACCATTTCTATGGTGTTATTTAGTTTTTTTGCGTTAATTTTTTTTCGACCTACGTCCAACATCCCTTCGCTGATATCTAAGCCAATTATTTTCTTTGCTGAGCTTTGAGTCAAATTAATCGCCAAATCGCCAGTACCAGTAGCAATATCCAAAACCGACTCAGGATTTTTATTTGCAACAAGTTGAACGACTTTCTTGCGCCATTTAATATCAATTCCAAATGAAATTACACGGTTTAAACCATCGTATTCTTCGGAAATATTATCAAACATTTTGGTGATTTGTTCCTTTTTGGAAAGTGAACTATTTTTATATGGTGTTATTTTTTTGGACATCTGAACAAATTGAACATGAGTTGTTTTCGCTTTGCAAAGAAATGCAATTCATAGACAATTCCCTAAAAATAACTTATATTTGCATTGCTCTTTAACTGATAATTAATGAAGATTATTATAGCCGGCGCAGGAGAAGTCGGATTTCACTTGGCAAAACTTTTGTCGTATGAGTCTCAAGAAATTACACTAATTGATTTAGACAAAGATCGCCTTATATATGCAGAAACGCATTTGGATATTAAGGTGGTCAAAGGAAATATTACTTCTGTTTCTGTGCTAAAAGAATCCAATATTTCTAATGCAGATTTATTTGTTTCTGTAACTTCATCTCAAACGTCAAATATTACGTCTTGTGTTTTGGCTAAACAATTAGGTGCAAAACGTACTATTGCGCGTATTTCTAATACTGAGTTTATAGATTACAAAGACGAAATTGGCTTTAAAGCATTAGGTATAGATGAACTTATTTCACCTGAATCTTTAGCGGCTTCAGAAATTGAATTGCTTTTGAGTCAGTCTGTTTTTAATGATACTTATGAGTTTGAGGATGGAGCACTAACTATGCTGGGATTAACACTTTCTGCAGATGCAAAAATTATTAATAAATCCGTAAAATTAGCAGCTCAACTACTTTCAGATATACATTTTATTCCAATAGCAATACAACGATTTGGATCACATGTTACTATAATTCCAAGAGGAGATACGATTTTTAAAGAAGGCGATCGAGTGGTGTTTATTACCTCAAAAGGTGGCGATGAAGAGTTATGTAATCTTGTAGGAAAACGAAAAACACGAATTAAAGACGTTATGATACTTGGTGGCGGACAAATTGGTTCGATTACCGCTAATGAATTAGCGAATAGTAATTTCAATATAAAAGTTGTTGAAAAATCTAAAGATCGTGCTATTGAATTGGCCGATGAGCTTTCAGATGCCCTTGTAATTAACGGCGATGGAAGAAATATTGAGGTTTTGGACGAAGAAAATTTCAGTAATATGGACGCCTTTATTTCTGTTACTGGAAATTCTGAAACGAATATCATGTCTTGTTTAGTGGCCAAATCAAAAGGTGTAAAAAAGACTATAGCACTTGTAGAAAATATGGACTATTTTGCCTTATCACATTCCATTGGTGTAGATACTCTAATAAATAAAAAACTCTTGGCGGCTAATAGTATTTTTAGGTATGTTCGTAAAGGCGAAGTTGTGGCAATGACCAAACTCACTAATATGGAGGCAGAATTGCTAGAATTTATTGTAAAACCAACATCAAAAATTTGTCACCAATACATTAAGGAAATAGACTTTCCTAGAGCAGCTATTATTGGCGGTGTAATTAGAGACCAAGAAGGAAACATTGCCTTAGGAGATTTTAAAATTGAACCTGGTGACCGTGTGGTCGTTTGTTGTCTTCCAAAAGCAATCAAAAAAGTAGAAAGCCTATTCTTCTAAGCTATTGGTATGAAACATGATAATAAAATAATCTTTCACTTTTTTGGTCTTTTACTGATGTTTAATGGCGGTTTTATGTTGTTGGCATCACTGCTGAGTCTTGTATATAAAGATGGTGTTACACAACCTTTAGTTGTTTCTGGGATTTCAACTTTGCTTATTGGATTTTTATTGATGATTTCAACAAAAAATCATTCTAAAGAAATGAGTAAACGCCAAGGTTACATTGTTGTTGCTTTTGGTTGGATTGTGATGGCACTTTCTGGAACATTACCCTATATTTTGACGGGGTCTATCACAAACTTTACAAATGCTTTTTTTGAAACCATTTCGGGGTATACCACAACAGGTTCTACAATTCTTAATGATATAGAAGTTTTACCAGAAGGAATTTTGTTTTGGCGAAGTCTAACGCATTGGATTGGTGGTATGGGGATTATTGTTTTGGCTATAGCCATATTACCTCTGTTGGGGATTGGAGGTATGCAGCTTTTTGCAGCAGAAGCACCAGGCCCTGGTACAGATAAACTTCACCCAAGAATTACAGATACAGCAAAACGATTATGGCTTATTTATTTTGGTTATACAGCAATTGAAACATTATTTTTAAAATTAGCCGGAATGTCCTTTTTTGATGCGCTAAATCATTCCATGAGTACGCTTTCTACAGGAGGGTTTTCAACCAAAAACGCAAGTTTAGCACACTGGAATGACACACCTTTAATTCAATATATTGTAGTGCTTTTTATGTTTTTGGCGGGTACAAATTTTGTATTAAGTTATTTTGGATTCAAAGCCAATTTTTCAAGAATATTTAAAGATGAAGAGTTTAAGTTATATGCAAAATTCATATGTGTTTTTACAATAATTACAGCGTTAACAATTTATTCTAGTTCTGTGTTTTCTTCTCCATCTTCGTTCAATCATCCATTGATTTTTGGAGAAATAGAAGCTACCATTCGTCATGCGCTTTTTCAGGTTGTTGCTATTGTAACAACTACAGGTTTTGTGACCGCTGATTTTATGGCTTGGCCATATTTTTTAGTGGTATTTTTCTTTGGCATGATGTTTTTAGGAGGCTCTTCTGGAAGCACATCTGGAGGAGTAAAAGTCGTTCGCCATTTAGTGCTTATTCGTAACGGATTTTTAGAATTTAAAAGATCACTTCATCCCAACGCTGTGCTTCCTGTTCGATACAATTTAAAAACAATTTCTGGAGATATAGTTTTTAATGTATTAGGGTTTTTTATGCTTTATATGTTGTCATTTATAATTGGCGCTCTTGGTTTTGCCTTTATAGGTCTAGATTTTGAATCTGCTGTTGGTGTTGCAGCATCAAGTTTAGGAAATGTTGGCCCAGCACTTGGCGATTTTGGTCCAGCGCATAACTTTTATGAAATGCCACAAACAGGGAAGTTGTGGGCGGCATTCCTTATGCTTATTGGGCGATTGGAACTCTTTACTGTTTTAATCTTATTAACTCCATTTTTTTGGAGAAAATCCTAGATAAATTTAGTTTGATAAAGCATCTTCGATGCGTTGAACAGCCTCAATAATTTGTTCTTGAGATGCAGCATATGATATTCTTATGCAATTTGGATTACCAAAAGCTTCGCCTGTAACAGTTGCCACAAGTGCTTCTTCCAAAAGATAGAGCGACAGTTCAGTAGCATTGTTTATTTGTTTTCCTTTAAATGTTTTTCCAAATAATGCTGAAACATCAGGGAAAACATAAAAAGCACCTTCTGGAGTATTGCATGAAAATCCATCAATATCACCTAAAAGATTTAAAATAAGATCACGACGAATTTTGAACTCATCAATCATATATTGTACTTTGGACGGTGATGCTTCCAAAGCCGTAATTACAGCGCGTTGTGCAATACAATTTGCACCACTTGTAATTTGACCTTGCATTTTATTACATGCTCTCGCAATTTTTTCTGGAGCTCCCAAAAATCCAATTCTCCAACCCGTCATAGCAAAAGCTTTTGATACGCCGTTTACTGTGATTGTTCTGTCGTACATATCTTCAAATTGAGCCATGCTAGCGTGCCCATTTCCAAAATTAATATGCTCGTAAATCTCATCAGAAACCACATAAATTTGTGGATGTTTTTGAAGGACATCTGCAAGTGCTCTCAACTCTTCTCTACTGTACACCGATCCGCTAGGATTACATGGTGAACTAAACCAAATCATTTTTGTTTTAGGCGTAATGGCGGCTTCAAGTTGAGCTGGTGTCATCTTGAAGTCCGTGTCTATTGATGTCTTTACTTCTACTGGTGTGCCTTCTGAAAGCTTTACAATATCAGAATAACTAACCCAATACGGACATGGCAGAATGACTTCATCTCCTTTGTTAAGCGATACTAAAGCTACATTTGCTAGACATTGTTTTGCGCCTGTTGATACAACAATTTGACTTAGAGCATAGGTTAAATTGTTATCACGTTTAAATTTTGTAATAATAGCCTGTTTAAGCTCAGCATACCCATCTACAGGTGTATATGAATTGTAGTTATCATCAATGGCTTGTTTTGCGGCAGATTTAATAAAATCTGGTGTATTGAAGTCTGGCTCTCCCAAACTTAGCCCAATAATATCTTTTCCTTCTGCTTTTAGTTCTCGTGCTTTGGCTGCCATGGCAAGAGTTGCTGAGGTAGCCATATTCAAAATTCGTTCTGAAAGTAATTGGTTCATTTATAGTATTTTATACTTCTAATTTTGGTTTCATGCCCATCAATCTTAAGTAATTGAAATGTGCAATTATTGCTTTTCTTGTAGTTTTATATTCGTTGTAGGGCAAATTAAATTCTTGTGCTGTTTTTTTTACAATTTCTGCAATTTTTCCATAATGGATGTGCGAAATATTTGGAAAAATATGATGCTCTACTTGATGATTTAAACCCCCAGTAAACCAGTTGATTAATTTATTCTTTGGGGAAAAATTCACAGTTGTTTTTAGCTGATGAATAGCCCAAGTATTTTTTAGACTTCCATCTTTTTCAGGAACAGGCATTTCTGCTTCTTCCATAACGTGTGCCAATTGGAACACAACACTAAGAATTAGTCCGGCCGTGTAGTGCATCACAAAAAATCCAATTAAAATTTTCCACCACGAAAGATCTAAAATCAGCATAGGTAAAACTATCCACATAGTGAGGTATATGATTTTTGATAACACCAAAGTACTCCAATTGACTAATGGTTTTGGTAATTTCCCGTATGCTAGTTTTCGCTTCATGTAGCGTTTCATTTGTAAAAAGTCAGTTGTAATGGCCCAATTAATAGTGAGAAGCCCATACAAAAGTACAGAGTAATAATGTTGAAACTTATGATACCATTTCCATTCGGCGTGTTTTGTAAATCTAAGGATACGACCTGCGTCTAGATCTTCATCATGACCATGAACATTGGTATACGTATGATGAAGAACATTATGCTGCACTTTCCAATTGTATACATTTCCTGCAAGGATATAAATGCTGCTGCCCATAAGGTTGTTAATCCAAGATTTGTTTGAAAAAGCACCATGGTTTCCATCATGCATGACATTCATTCCAACACCAGCCATTCCAATACCCATAACCACTGTAAATAAAATTTGCAACCATCCTGACATTTCAATAGTCAGGATAAGAAAATAGGGGACTAAAAAAATACTAAACATTACAATTGTTTTCATCCACAATTGCCAATTTCCAGTTCGCTTTATATTATTTTCCTTAAAATAGTTGTTAACTCTTGAGTTTAGTGTCCTAAAAAAATTTGCGGGGTCTTTTCTAGAAAATTTTAAAGTAATATTATTCATCATAGTAGATTTAAAAATAAGTTCAAATATAACTAATAAATCAATTTCAAAAGGAGACTTTCAAAATTTATAATAGATTTATGACTATTTTTGTTCAAATTTATTTTTTATGGATGTAATTCTAAAATATTTCCCCGAATTATCGGATGTTCAAAAGCAACAATTTGAAGCATTACAAGGGGCGTATGAGGATTGGAATTCTAAAATTAATGTTATTTCACGCAAGGATATCCAGTCTTTATATACTAAACATATTTTACATTCATTGGCTATTGCAAAAGTTGTAAAATTTCATCCCAATGCAAAGATTTTGGATGTAGGAACAGGGGGAGGTTTTCCAGGAATACCTTTGGCAATTCTATTTCCAAAAGCCAGATTTCATTTAGTTGATAGCATTCAAAAAAAAGTAAAAGTTGTTGCAGCGGTATCTCAAGCGATTCAACTAAAAAATGTAACTTTCGAGCACACACGAGCTGAAGCTGTTCAAGGGCGTTTTGACTTTGTTGTTAGTCGCGCTGTTACTACGATGCCCAGTTTTGTAAAATGGGTGAAAAATAAAATTAAAAAAGAACAATTACACCCACTTTCAAATGGAATTTTATATCTCAAGGGAGGCGATCTAAAAGAAGAATTATCATCCTTTGATAAAACTTCGATCTATAATATTCATGATTTTTTTGAGGAAGATTTTTTTGAAACAAAAAAGGTAGTTCACTTACCTTTAAAATAAATTTTAAAATGTTGTGATAAAGTTTACAGTAACTCCAGTATTCTAGATCTCCCGTCTAATGTTATTGATGTTACTAACTTGAAGCTGGTAGCTTTTGTTCGAAATACATATACAAAAACTTTTGTAGACTATTTTAATACCACTTGGGAGAATTCTCCACATTATGATATTTATAATGTCCAAGAAGTACATCTAGGTGAATCTGCTTCTTTTGACTAATTTGTTTAAATTCACATAAAAAAAGCCACTCTTTTAAGAGTGGCTTTTTTATTAGATATATCTCTCTTTAATCTAAAAAAGGATATTTGTAATCTGTAGGAGTTACAAAAGTCTCCTTGATCATTCGAGGTGAAATCCAACGTAATAAATTTTGAGCTGAACCGGCTTTATCATTTGTTCCAGAAGCTCTTGCACCTCCAAATGGTTGTTGTCCGACAACAGCACCTGTTGGTTTATCATTAATATAAAAATTACCTGCTGCATTTACCAAAGCTTCTGTGGCTTGATTGGCGGCATAACGATCTGTGGAGAAAATAGCACCAGTAAGTGCATACTCACTAGTTTTGTCTACCAACGCTAAGGTTTTAGCATAGTCTTTATCATCATATATATAAATCGTAATCACTGGCCCAAAAAGTTCCGTACACATGGTTTCGTACTTTGGATTTGTTGTCAAAATAACCGTTGGTTCTATAAAATACCCTTTGCTTTTGTCATAGCTTCCTCCTGCAATAATTTCTGCATCAGAATTATTTTTTGCAGCGTCTATATATTTTGCAATTTTATCGAAAGACCCTTCATGTATAACGGCAGTCATAAAGTTTGATAAATCCTCTGGGCTTCCTATTTTTATGGATTTAATATCTTCTAAAAGAAAAGATTTGACCTCTGGCCATAGACTCTCTGGAATGTAGGCGCGAGAAGCGGCACTACATTTTTGCCCTTGAAATTCGAAAGCACCTCTTACAATCCCTGTTGCAACTTGTTTTGGATTTGCAGATTGATGAGCTACAATAAAGTCTTTTCCGCCTGTTTCTCCTACAATTCTTGGGTAGGTTTTATAATTATGAATGTTAGTTCCTATTTGTTTCCATAATTCTTTAAATATAAAAGTAGAACCTGTAAAATGAAGGCCTGAAAAATCAGGGCTAGAAAGTACAGTGTTAGTAATCATTACTGGATCGCCAAAAACAACATTAATGACTCCAGGAGGAACTCCTGCTTCATTAAAAACATCCATTATGACTTTTGCAGAATATATCTGACTATCACTTGGCTTCCAAACAACCACATTGCCCATTAAAGCCATACACGCTGGAAGATTTCCAGCTATTGCAGTAAAATTAAATGGCGTTACTGCGTAAGTGAATCCTTCTAACGGTCGGTATTCAATTCTATTCCAAGCATCACTTGTACTATTAGGTTGATCAGCATAAATTTCTGTCATAAATTGTACATTGAATCTCAAAAAGTCAATAAACTCACATGCGGCGTCAATTTCAGCTTGATGTACAGTTTTTGATTGTGCCATCATTGTGGCTGCATTTATTTTTGCTCTGTATGGGCCGGCAATCAGTTCTGCAGCACGAAGAAAAATTCCTGCACGTTGTTCCCAAGGTAAGTTGGCCCAACTTTTTCTGGCTTCCAAAGCTGTAGAAATTGCGAGTTCTACATGTTCTTTATTGGCGGTATGATAGGTTCCAACACTATGTTGATGATCATGTGGAGGGCTCATGGTTTGAGTTTCTCCAGATTTTATATGTTCTCCATTGATGTAAAGAGGAACTTCAATTTTTGAGTTAAACATTGATTTGTAGGCTTGCAATACGTTTTCGCGTTCTTTAGTGCCAGGCGCATATGATAAAACGGGTTCGTTTTTTGCTACTGGAACCTTAAAAAATCCTTTTCCCATAGGTGTAGTATTAAGATAAAATTAGTCAGTAAAATTACGATTTATGATGGAATTTTAGCATATGAAGTAAAATTAATTTTGAGCAAATTCTGCACAAAGTTTAAAGGTTGGGATATTTGCTTTAAATGTATCATTTACATAAAGGTCTACCATAGTATATGTGCCCTTCATTGAGCCAAAAGGAGATTTTAATGTGCATCCCGAATTATATACATACGACTCATTAGGTTGTATAATCGGTTGATCGCCAACAACTCCGTCGCCTTCTACTTTTTCTTTTGAATTTAAAGCATCACAGATATGCCAAGTTCTTGAAAGAAGTTGCGCTGGATTTGGGCGTTCATTTTTAATTTTTATTACATAACTGAAAGCAAATTGAATAACTTCTTTGTTGTAAAAAGTACCTTCAAAATGTGTTTCCACAGATACTTTTATGCCATTTGTGATTTGATGTACCATATTTTGAGGTTGATTTATATTAATTTGTAATTTGAATAGAGCTAGCTTCACCTAATCCAATAATTTTATCGTAACGCGCACCTAAATCTCTATAATAAACAATGACTTTATAATTGTTTTCTGTTTCATCAAAATTACCACTAACAGCACCTTCAAACAGCGTGTTGTCATCATCTACAACAACATATTTGTAGTTATAAAAACCTTGTTTCAAAAGCATTGAGAGTTCATAAATCCCTTTATCTACATTAAAAGTCATTTTGTTATCTTCACTTATGCTAAAGTTGTTGAATCCGCCATAAACATAAACGGATTGATTCAAAAATTCTTCAGTAAGTAATGAAAAATGAACATAGGTATAATCGGCTTCAATGCTAGGATCTTGACGATCTAAAACAGTAATTTTAAATCCACCATTAATATCGGGGTTGTAGGTGTATTTTCTTAAGCTTCTATCAATATCTGTGTAAAGATAACTATGATATAGGTCTTGTAAATCAGTGTATTGAACACCTAGGTTTGCCATACGAACATCTTTGTTTTCAAAAAACAAATATTCATTTCCACCCCAAAATAAGGAGTTGTCATTGTACCTATATACCAATTCATTGCCTAATGTATACTGAGGTTTTAAGTCATAAATCGCAGTTTTTAGGTTGTTGTTTTGCACTACAACGGTTTTTACAGTTTCTTTAGGATTGTTTAAATTCAAACTGTTTGATTTTATGCTAAAGTCTACGGTCTGTGCCTCATTTATTAGCGCTACATTTCTGGATCTTTTAATTTGAACTCCAACACCAACTTGTTGCTCCATTATCATGAATTTTCTACTAAAAACTAAATCATCGTTTTCATCAAAAATTTTGATGAGATAATTTCCAGAAACTTTTAGTCGTGTTTGTGGGTTTGGAATTTGTAGTCTGTAATGCGAATAAATTTGATAAGTATTAAATGAATTTTCATAGTTAAAAATCCTTAGGTTATCCATACCATCAAGATACTCTGACTTCATCAAACGAGAAGGTGTCCAGTCGTAATCAAAATGTTCTATAACATAATAAAAATCTTCTTCAAGATTATTAAGTACATCAAATTCCAGATAAATACGCTCGTTCAAGTTTATAATAGGATGGATAGAAATGTTTTTTTGACTTCCAAACGTAATTGTTTTGATATCATTAGGAGGGTCAACTTCTTCTACTTGGCCTATTAAAATACAACACGAAAGGAGTAGAGAAATATTCAAAAAAATAATACGATAGGATTTGAGCATATCTTAATTTTAGTAGGTAAATATAAGTAAAAATTGCTGCTTTGTTAAAATCTAAAATTTAACAAAAAAAATCCGTTTAAATGTTGTGTTGTATGCACTTTTAATTTGTAAATTTGCTCGATTTTTAGATACAAATTTCAATAACAAAATATATGTCAAACGACATTCAAATAAAAAAAGGTCTGGACATCAAATTAGTAGGAGAAGCTGCGCTGACCAAAACCAACGCCATAAAAAGCAACTTTTATACGATTCGACCTGAAGACTTCCACGGTGTAACACCAAAATTATTAGTAAAAGCAAATCAAAAAGTACAAGCAGGTGAGCCTCTATTTTTTGATAAATCCAATGAAGAGATCAAATTTGTTTCTCCAGTTTCTGGTGAGATTATTGAAATCTCTCGAGGCGAAAAACGCCGTATTTTGGAAATAAAAATTAAAGCTGATAAAGTTTTAACATTTGTTGAATACAAAAAATTGAACCTTAGCAAAGCAAAATCAGAGGATATCAAAGCACTTTTGCTTGCTTCTGGGTGTTGGCCATTTGTAAAGCAGCGTCCATATGATGTGATTGCAGATCCAAGTCGTACACCAAAATCAATTTTTGTTTCAGCTCATGCCACAGCACCGCTAGCAGCAGACTATAATTTTACACTAAAAGGAAAAGAAACTGAACTGCAAGCCGCAGTGTCTGCGTTGTCCAAGCTTACAGATGGAGCAGTACATGTTGGGATTCCAAAGGATGCACACTCGTCTTTTACAAATTTGGAAGAGATTTTAACGCACAAAGTTTCTGGACCCCATCCCTCTGGAAATGTAGGAACTTTGATCAATAAAATTGATCCTATAAATAAGGGCGAGATAGTGTGGACAGTAACACCTCAAGATTTAGTAATTATTGGAGAGTTGCTTTTAACAGGGAAGTTCAATGCAGAGCGAACCATTGCTTTGGTGGGCTCCCAAATTGAGCAACCACGTTATTTGACAACAATAATTGGAAGTGAAGTAGCAACAATGATTTATGATCGAGGTATACAAAAAGATGCACATGCGCGTATCATTTCTGGTAATGTTCTTTCGGGAAAAGAAGTAAAACCTGACGGTCATTTGGATTATTATAGCGATGTAATTTCTGTAATTCCAGAAGGTGATGATTACGAATTTTTTGGGTGGAACAAGCCAGTTTTTAATAAAGTTTCTACGTCTAGAGCGTTAACTTTTTCGTGGTTAACACCAAATAAAAAATTCGATTTGAATACGAATACAAATGGAGAGCACAGGGCTTTTGTAATTACAGGATCCTATGAAGAAGTATTTCCACTAGATATTTATCCAATGCAAATTTTAAAGGCATGTATGTATAAAGACCTTGACGAAATGGAAGCATTAGGAATGTATGAGGTTGCACCTGAAGATTTTGCGCTAACAGAATTCGTTTGTGTTTCAAAACAACCACATCAAAAAATAATAAGAGAAGGATTAGATTTAATGATTAAAGAAATTGGATAACAATTCATTTTCAAACTAACGTGAAAAATAAATAACACATGGGTTTAAAATCAAACTTACACAATCTTAAAGAAAAATATAAAGGCACAAAAATGGCACCTGCTTTTAATGCCATTCATACCTTTTTGTACCTGCCAAATGAAACCACTCACAATGGTACCCATATCAAAGCTGCCGATGATTTAAAGCGTACCATGAACACAGTGATAATGGCAATGGCACCTTGTTTAATTTTTGGAATGTTCAATGCAGGTTACCAACATCACCTTGCCCTAGGCACCATAGAAGCCGCTGAAGGATTTTTGGGATCAACATTTTGGACTTGGGATAATTTGGTTATTGGAATATGGAAAGTGTTGCCACTTGTTGTAGTTTCATATGGTGTAGGCTTACTTATTGAATTTATATTTGCTGTAATTAAAGGCCACGAAGTTGAAGAAGGATATTTGGTAACAGGTATGCTTGTACCACTTATTGTACCTGTAGATTTACCTTTGTGGATGTTAGCAGTAGCTGTTGCCTTTGGCGTTGTTATTGGTAAAGAAGTTTTTGGTGGAACAGGAATGAATATTTTAAATCCTGCCCTAACTGTTCGAGCCTTTCTATTTTTTGCCTATCCAACATGGATGAGTGGCGATAAAGTTTGGGTCCATGGTGCGGTAGAGCGTGCCGGAACTGCAGATGCAATTTCTGGGGAAACTATTTTAGGTAGTTATGCTCAAAGTCAAGACGTTGTATACAGTCTTGCCGATATGTTTTATGGACTAATTCCAGGATCTATAGGAGAGACTTCTAAAGTGCTCATCATTTTTGGAGCCCTATTCCTCATTTTTACAAAAATTGGTAGTTGGCGAATTATGTTAAGTACTATTTTAGGAGCACTAGTAATGGGGCTTATCTTTAATGGGGTTGTGGATGCAGGCATGATAACTTCTTCAAGTAAATTTTATGGATTGATGAGTGTTCCATTTTGGCAACACCTTATCATTGGAAGTATATTATTTGGAGCAGTATATATGGCAACAGACCCTGTAACAGCAGCTCAAACCAACAAAGGGAAGTGGATTTATGGATTCCTAATCGGGTTTATTTCGATAATGATCCGAGTATTCAATCCAGCGTATCCAGAAGGTGTATTCTTAGCGATTTTGCTAATGAATGTTTTTGCACCAACAATTGATCACTATGTGGTTCAAGGAAATGTAAAGAAAAGAATGAAACGATTAAAAGTAAAAACGGCATAATATTATGAGTACCAATACAGAATCAAATAAATATACCATATTCTTCGCCATTGGAATGGTCGTTATTGTAGGATCTCTTTTGGCTTTTACAGCATCTTCTTTGAAGCCCAATATCAAAGAAAATGAACGTATGGAAAAACAACAAAATATTTTGTATGCCATGGGGGTCAATGATAATGGTGACAACGATATTGTTTTTGTAGGCACAGATAAAGTTGCTTCAGAGTTTTCAAAATACATCTCAAAACAGTTGGTTTTAGATACAAGTGGTAATGCCGTTGAAAACAACGAAGCATATCTTATTGATGTCAAAAAAGAACAAGCCAAAGCAAAAAATGGTCAAACAAGAGATCTACCACTTTTTGTTGGAGAGAAAGATGGACAAACATTTTACATTGCACCCATTCGAGGAAAAGGACTGTGGGATGCCATATGGGGGTATATTGCAATGGATAAGGATATGGTAATTCAAGGAGCATATTTTGATCACAAAGGAGAAACGCCAGGGCTTGGTGCTAATATCAAGCAACGTTATTTTATGGATGATTTTTATGGTGAAAAGCTACTTACTGAATCTGGAGAATTCAAAGGCATAACTGTAGCTAAAGGTAACAACGACCCTAAAAATTTAATCAAAGACGATTACGAAGTTGATGCACTTGCAGGAGCAACCATTACAGGTGATGGTGTTTCAGCAATGATTAAGTCAGATTTAAAATTGTATTTACCATTTTTCAAGAACTTAAAAACTCAAACCAACTAATATGGGACTACTATCAAAAAAAGACGCTAAGTTAATAACAGACCCTTTAGCAGATAACAACCCAATTACAATACAAGTTTTAGGAATTTGTTCTGCACTAGCAATTACAGCAGAGTTAAAAGCATCTCTAGTGATGGGGATTGCAGTACTGTTTGTATTAGGTATAGGAAATGTGGTAATTTCATTGATACGAAATATTATTCCTTCAAAAATTAGAATTATAGTTCAACTTATTGTTGTTGCTTCTTTAGTAATTATTGTAGATCAAGTTTTAAAAGCATTTGCCTACGAATTAAGCAAAACATTATCTGTTTTTGTAGGGTTGATTATTACCAACTGTATTATTATGGGACGCTTTGAAGCATTTGCACTTGGTAATGGTCCATGGAGAGCATTTTTAGATGGTGTTGGTAATGCTTTAGGTTATGCGGTAATTTTATTAGTTGTTGGATTTTTTAGAGAACTATTAGGCTCTGGTACGCTGTTTGGGATTCCTGTTCTTGGAGACCCAATTGAAAAAACTGGTCTATATTCTATTGGCTATGAAAACAATGGATTTATGCTTATGCCGCCTATGGCACTCATAATCGTTGGACTCATTATTTGGGTACAACGTAGTAGAAATAAAGCCTTAATTGAAGACTAAACCTATTAAAGAATTAAAATAAAGAACAATGATAGAACACATTGAATTATTTTTTAAATCCATTTTTATTGATAATATGGTGTTTGCAGTTTTTTTGGGCATGTGCTCATATTTAGCTGTATCAAAAAAAGTATCTACTGCAGTTGGCTTGGGTGCCGCAGTCATTTTTGTATTAGCAATTACAGTACCATTAAACTGGTTGTTAGATCAATATTTGCTACAGCCAGGAGCGTTATCATGGTTAGGTGAAGAGTTTGCAGATTACGATTTAGGTTTTCTTTCTTTCATCATGTTTATTGCAACAATTGCAACAATGGTACAACTGGTTGAAATTATAGTAGAAAAATTTTCACCATCGTTGTACAATTCTCTTGGAATATTCTTACCATTAATTGCTGTAAACTGTGCCATTTTAGGAGGTTCATTGTTTATGCAATCTCGAGAAATAGAAACCTTTGGACTAGCTGTAAATTATGGAATTTCATCTGGAATAGGATGGTTTTTAGCCATTTTAGCCATTGCGTCGATTCGTGAAAAAATCAGATACTCAAATGTTCCTGGGCCACTAAGAGGACTTGGAATTACCTTTATAGTTACAGGTCTAATGGGAATAGGTTTCCTTAGTTTTGGAGGAATGCTAACTGGAGGAGATGAAGCTCCTAAAGAAGCTTCTCAAGTTAATGAAACAGTCAAAATAGAAAACCTAGAGCCTGTTATTGAAGAAGAAAAAGAAATTGTAACCATTACTAAATCAGAAAACTAACATGATTATTTTAGCTGCTGGAACAACCGGAACTGTATTAGCTACCGTCGTAGCATTCTTAGTAATTTCATTAGTACTTATTAGTGTACTTCTTTTTGTAAAACAAAAATTATCTCCTTCAGGTCCTGTCAAGATTTTGATCAATGGCGAAAGAGAAATTGAAGTTTCATCTGGAGGAACACTATTATCTACACTAGGTAATCAGAAAATATTTTTACCATCTGCTTGTGGAGGTGGAGGAACCTGTATTCAATGTGAATGTCATGTACTCTCAGGTGGTGGAGAAGCCCTACCAACAGAAACCCCTCATTTTTCTAGAAAAGAATTGCAAAGCGGCGCCCGATTGTCTTGCCAAGTTAAGGTGAAGCAAGACATGGAAATTTCAATTCCAGAAGAAGTATTTGGGATTAAAAAATGGGAAGCTACTGTGGTTAGAAACTATAATGTAGCCTCTTTTATCAAGGAATTTGTTGTTGAAATTCCAGAAGATATGGGCTACAAAGCTGGTGGATATATTCAAATTGAAATCCCAGCGTGTGAAATTAATTATAAAGATATTGATATCACAGCGCATCCAGAGGAACACGATGATCCAAAAAAATTCCTAGCCGAGTGGGACAAATTTGGATTGTGGCCTCTAACAATGAAAAATACTGAAACGGTAGAACGTGCCTATTCAATGGCATCTTACCCAGCAGAAGGGCGTGAAATCATGCTTAATGTCCGTATTGCAACCCCACCATGGGATCGCTCAAAAAATGGATGGATGGATGTTAATCCAGGAGTAGCTTCATCTTATATATTTGCTCAAAAACCCGGAGATAAAGTTACTATTTCTGGACCTTATGGAGAGTTCTTTATAAACGAAAGTAAATCAGAAATGCTTTACGTTGGCGGGGGTGCTGGAATGGCGCCAATGCGTTCACATTTGTATCACTTGTTCAAAACCTTAAAAACAGGTCGAAAAGTGACATATTGGTACGGAGGTCGATCAAAAAGAGAACTTTTCTATTTAGATCACTTCAATCAATTAGAAAATGAGTTTCCTAACTTCAAATTTTATTTGGCACTTTCTGAGCCATTAGAAGAAGACAATTGGAAAGTCAAAGAAAATATAGATGCACCAGGAGATGGTTTTGTTGGATTTATTCACAATTGTGTAATCGATAATTATTTAAATCATCACGAATCACCAGAAGATATTGAACTCTATTTTTGTGGACCTCCATTGATGAATAAAGCGGTTCAGAAAATGGGTGAAGACTTTGGAATTCCAGACGAACACATCCGATTTGATGATTTTGGAGGATAAAATAAATTATCTTTCTATTAACTAAAAAAGCTCAACAGAAATGTTGGGCTTTTTGTATTTTTGTAGCATGTCAAAACCACTCACAGAACAAGAACTTCATAACTTAGCAATGAACCATGTTGGTAAGGATTTAGAGACCAGAGGATTTGAATTTGTGGCCATTAATAGTCAGTTAAAAAAACATCCACAATTTGTCTGCATTGATAAAAACAACCAATATTTTTTTGTAATCGTCCGTGTGGTGAAATTGCCTGAAAATCCTAACAATTATGATGTTGTTTTGATGGAAACATTCAAAAAACATGCTTTCGAAAAAGATGCAAAAGTGCTATACGCTGGTGTGGCTGTAGGAAATCCCAACGGTGAGGATCTACCAGTTTATCTTAATCATGAGTATTTGATGGAATACAATGGTATTCAAGTCATTGAAACCAATATGAACTAATCGTAACTGCATGAAAAAAATAGTTTTATTTATTTTTTTAGGGTTGATTTCTTGTAAAAACAGCATCAAACAGCAGCGTAATTCCGGCGGTGTTTTTGGCACAACGTATAGTATCATATACGACAGCAATGAAGATTTTCAGGAGGAATTCGAGCAGATTTTTAATGACATTAATCATTCAATGTCTACATATATCCCCAACTCCATAATTTCTGAAGTCAATAACAATAGAACTATAAAAATTGACAGTCATTTCAAAAGAGTTTTTGAGACTTCAAAACAAGTTTTTGATGAAACTAACGGTCGTTTTGATCCCACTATTGGGGCGGTTGTAAATGCATGGGATTTTGGTCCTGAGGGAAAAATTGAACAACTTGACAGTGTTAAAATAAAAGATCTAATTCAGTCTGTTGGTCTCAATAAAGTTTCTGTTGAAGGGTTTCTTATCACAAAGCCAAGTGCGACTAAAATCGATTTTAATGCTATTGCAAAAGGATATGGTGTTGATCAAATAGGTTATTTTTTAGATTCTAAAAATGTTTCAAATTATTTGGTTGAAATTGGTGGAGAAATTGTTTGTAAAGGAATCAATTCTTCAAAAGGAACCCCTTGGAAAATTGGTATACAAAACCCAAACATAGAGAGTGATATTCCTTTTCTCAATAGTGTTGAACTCAACAACAAGGCCATGGCTACATCAGGAACGTATAGAAAATATAAAATTGATGAAAATGGACGGCGTTACACGCATATTATTGATGCCAAAACAGGTTATCCTAGCCGATCAAATATTTTGAGTATTTCTGTAATTGCTGAAAATTGTATGACTGCTGATGCCTATGCAACAGCACTACAGACCATGAATTTAGAAGAATTATCCAATTTTTTAAACAATCATCCTGAATTGAAAGTTTATATCATTTTTGAAAACGAAAATAAAGAACTAGAATACAAGTCCTTTAATGGATTTTAATTTAACTGATGAGTTCCGCTTTGCCTTTTAAAATACTTTTATAAATATGATTCCAAAGTATTAGTCGGTATTCTAATGCTTGTTTTGCTGTATTAAGAACTTCATTCCATTTTTCAGTATCATTTCCACAAAGTGTTTCAACCATTTTCAATGAAATTGGGCCATGCTCGTCACCATCAATTTCGATGTGTCGATTTAAATAATACAGTAGTTTGCTATAGCGATTGTCGTTATCACTAGTTTTGGAGTGTTGTATAATTTCTAAGAACATGTCTGGAATAACATCTTCTCTTCCGAAGGTAAAAGCAGCGGCAATACAATGTGCCTTTTGAGTCTTAATCACATCAAAAGTAAAGTTGATAAACTTGCAAATTTCTGTATCAACTTGTTGAGTTTCCAAAGCTGTATCAATATCATTACCTTGAGATAAGCTGTTTAAAAATGCTTTGATTCCCGAAGTATCTGCCTGAATTTGATCCATGGCATCTAGATACATTTCATAATGACTCTTAGCCTCGCCAAGTTCATTAACATCGCTTTCTTCTCCCATCACAATTTCATTAATAAAACGTGCAGCCTCTCCATGTCCTTTTGGAGTCCATGGAATACAAGTTGTGGTTAAATGATTTTGAAGTGCTTTAAGCAATGACATAAAATCCCAAACAGCAAAAACATGAATTTCCATAAATGTTTTGATGTCATCAATAGTTTCAAGAGTTTTGTATAGAGGATGTTCATTGATTTGTCTGCTTAAACCAATAAGTTCATTTTCTACATGTTGAATAGGCTTCATCGTGTAATTTTTTTTAAAACTATTATCTAAATTCTAATTCTTCATCAGTTTCGATACCAAGTGCTTCATTAATATAAGCAAATGTTGAAAGGAGTTTGGGTTTTCCATCAACTAGTGCAATATTATGTTCAAAATGTGCGCTTGGTAAATTATCCTTTGTTGTAATGGTCCATCCATCGTTGTGTTGTTTTATGCGATGTGTTCCCATGTTAATCATAGGTTCAATGGCAACAACCATTCCATCCAAAAACTTTTTTCCACGACCTCTTTTTCCGTAGTTAGGCATTTCTGGTTCTTCGTGCATAACACGCCCCAAACCATGTCCTACAAGCTCTCTTACAACACCATAACCAAAAGATTCACAATAATTTTGAATGGCATAACCAACATCTCCAACACGGTTATTTTTTTTGAATGCTCTAATGCCTTCATAAAGTGATGTTTTTGTGACCTCCAATAATTTTTGAGTTTCAATAGAGATTTCTCCAACAGCAAATGTGTAGGCATGATCGCCATAGAATTCATTTTTTAGTGCGCCACAATCAATTGAAATAATATCACCTTCTTTTAAGGGAATATCGTTTGGAATACCATGAACAACTTGCTCGTTTGGACTCATACAAAGTGTATTAGGAAAATCATATAACCCCAAGAATCCTGGAATGGCTCCATGGTCTCTTATAAAAGTTTCTGCCAAAGCATCAAGTTGAAGTGTTGTAACTCCAGGTCGAACTTCTTTTGCAAGCATTCCAAGAGTTTTTGACACAATGAGTGCGCTCTCGCGAATGCATTCAATTTCTTCAGCAGTCTTTAAATTTAGCATCTTCATATCAAACCACAAAGATACTTAAAAACTTTAGTTTGATTCTAAAATTTATGCAGTTTTAAACCAATGATTTTTGACTCATAGCAGCTGGTTTATCAATCCCAATTAATTTTAAAATTGTAGGTGCTATATCGCCTAAAATTCCATTTTGAATTTGATCTAAATCATTGTCAATCAGTATGATTGGTACAGAATTAGTCGTGTGTGCAGTATTTGGTGATCCGTCTGGATTGACCATTGTTTCACAGTTTCCATGATCGGCAATGAGTAGGGTGGTATATTGGTGTTTCAAAGCGGTATTGACAACATCTTTTACACATTCATCTACGGCCTCACAAGCTTTGATGGCAGCTTCCATTATACCTGTATGACCAACCATATCTCCATTGGCAAAATTTAAGCAAACAAAATCAGTTTTTTCTGCTTTCAAAACAGGAATAAGTGCATCGCGTAGTTCATAAGCACTCATTTCGGGTTTTAGATCGTATGTGGCCACTTTTAGTGAGTTTTTTAAAATGCGTTCTTCACCCTTAAAAGGTGTTTCTCTACCCCCTGAAAAGAAAAAAGTAACATGTGGATATTTTTCAGTTTCTGCAATACGAAGTTGTGTTTTTCCGTGAGCTTCAAGGACTTCTCCTAAAGTCTCGCTGAGGTTTTCTTTGTTGAAAATAACATCAATATTCTTAAAATTATCATCATAATTTGTCATCGTCACATACTTCAAATCTAAAGCATGCATATTATATTCATGGAAATCTTTTTGGCTTAAAGCCTCAGTCAATTGACGACCACGATCTGTTCTAAAATTAAAAAACAAAACCACATCTCCGTCTTTGATGGTTGCAACAGGCTCATCATTATTGGTAACAATAATAGGTTTTAGAAACTCATCGGTGATGTCTTCATCATAACTATTCTGAATGCTAGAGGTTATATTTTTTGAATATTCTCCTTTACCATTTACAAGCGCATCATAAGCAAGTTGTGTACGTTCCCAACGCTTATCTCTATCCATTGCATAGTATCGCCCAGTTACAGTAGCCAATTGTACAGACGATTCTTCTAGACGAGATTCTAACTCGGTTATAAAACCAAACCCTGATTTAGGATCTACATCTCTACCATCTGTAAAAGCATGTACAAATCCTTTTTCTACATTATTTTCTTCTAAAGTCTCAATGATTCCAAAGAGGTGATTGATGTGAGAATGTACACCGCCATCACTTAACAAACCTAACAAATGAATGGGTTTATTTTGTGCTTTTGCATAAGCAATAGCATCTTTCAAAACCGCTTCATTACCTAAAGTTTTATTTGTAACAGCTAAATTAATTTTTGCTAAATCTTGATATACAATTCGTCCAGCACCAAGATTCATATGGCCTACTTCGCTATTCCCCATTTGTCCTTTGGGGAGGCCAACATGAAGTCCATCTGTTCTTAGACTTGCATGTGCAAAGTTGTTGTATAATCCATCAATAAAAGGTGTGTTTGCGTGATCAATAGCCGATACTTTTGGGTCGGGAGAAGTTCCCCAACCGTCCAAAATCATTAAAATTACTTTCTTATTCATTAGTGTTGGTTAAGCCACAAAGATAAGAAGTTTTTGAGTTTTAAAACAAGATAGTTTGGTGTAACTTTAATCTGTTATTATTGATATTTTTCTATGGCTTGTTTTATTTTTTCAATCCGATTTTCGGGGTCTGGGTGTGTGCTTTGAAATTCTGGTGCTCTGTTAGGTCCAGCAGCTTCTTTTAATATTTTCATGACCCCAATGAGCGCTTCAGGGTTATAATCCGCTTGAATCATAAACTGTACTCCAAGATCATCACTTTGAAGTTCATCGTCTCTACCATATTTCATATTAATAAGTTGTGCAACAGCAGCCGCTCCTTGGGCAGCTGAAGGATCGACACCTACGGCCACTCCGCTTAAAATGCCTTGCGTAAGCCCATCTTTGGCAATACGTTCTGCAGAGTGTCGGCCCAACACATGTCCAATTTCATGTCCAAGAATACCTGCCAATTGATCAATATTTTCAAGTTTTGAAAATAGTGCGTAGGTAATAAAAATTTGACTACCTGGAAGTGCAAAGGCATTAATAGTACGTTCATCGGCCAATAAATGAAAATCAAATTTATAGTTGCTATCTTTTGCAATACTATTATTCACTAATTTTTTACCAACACGATCCACCGCAGCTTGATACTGTGTGTCTGGATAAAGTCCACCGTGCTGATGAGCCATTTGTGGTGCAGCATTCATTCCCATTGCAACTTCTTCGGTTTCACTCAATCCAATGTGCTGTTTTTCATTGGTGTATGGGTTAATTTCTGCGCTTGAACAATATTTTAGAACTGCAAACAAAACCAGTCCAGCTCCAATAATTAATCTAATTTTTCTTCCGCTTCTAAGCATAATTTTGTGTTTTTCGTTATTAGATTAGACACAAATTATTTGAAAAAGTCACAAAAAATTTAATTGTATTTTTGATTTCTTATAATTGAGACCATATGCAATTTAAAATTATAGTTCCAAAAAACATTCATTTGGTAGTGCCTTTAGTGAAGAAAATGGCAAAAGAATCTATATCTGATGAACTTCTTTTAGAGCGATTTCAAGAAATGGTTACTCAAAATTATGAATGTGTAGGGGTTTTCAAAGATGAAGTGCTCGTGGGAGTTGCTGGAATGTGGTTTTGTACACGTCATTATTCGGGGCGAAGTGTAGAAATTGACCATGTTTTTATAGAAAAGTCTTTAAGAAATCAAGGCATTGGAAGTCAGCTATTGAGTTGGATTGAAAACTATACAACATCAAAAGGATATGAAACCATTGAGCTCAACACGTATATAGAAAATGAAAAATCACATTATTTTTATGATAAAAAAAACTATAAAAAATTAGGATATCATTTTTTAAAAACGCTTTGAATTTTAGCGTAATAAACTAAGATCTGTTCCAGGCTGTACTTCGTAGGCTTCTTTGTTATATTCAAAAATTCTTGCTTTCAAAGGTCCTTTAAGGGTTATACGCTCGCCAGAGACTTCCAAGAAGCTGCCTTCTCTAAGCCCAACCACCGATTGTGAATTTAAAAAATGAAACTCTTTAATACGTGTTTCTCTTGTTTCTCCCATGTGTTTGCTCTTTGGATTTTGGTCTAGGTAGTGTGGATTAATATTGAATGGAATGATACTTAGTGCATCAAAACTAGGAGGGTGTACAATTGGCATATCGTTGGAAGTCCCTATTGTTTTACCACAAATATTGCTACCAGCACTTGTTCCCAAGTATGGTGTTCCAGATTGAATTACCGATTTTAAGGTATCAAAAACATCATTTTTGTACAATTCATCGAGCAATACAAAACTATTCCCTCCTCCAACAAAAATGCCTTTGGCTTCCAAAAGTGCTTTTTTAGGGTTTTCAAATTGATGAATTCCAACGATATTTTTATCAATTTTTTTAAATGCTTTTTGAACAATTTCAGTGTAAGCATCATGACTCAAACCACTTGGACGCGCATAGGGAATAAAAAGAATAGTTTCAGTAAATTGAAAAAAGAGTGTCAATTTGTCCAAAAGGTAATCTAAATAACCACTTCCATGAATTGTAGAAGTACTAGCAACGATTAGTTTTTTCATTAAAATGATTTTATTGGCACAACGATTTTTTCTTTTGTAAATTTATACAAAATTAAATGAATCGTTTTGAGATTGTCTTTCAAATATTTTAGCTCTATTGTTTTACTTTTTTGCTTCGCTTTGAGTCAAGCTCAAACACGTGAATTTTCAGGAATTGTGAAAGCAGATGGAAATGTAGAAGGTATTCATGTCATTAATAAAACATCGTATCGTTATGCTACTACCGACAAAAATGGGGGTTTTATTATTCAGGCAAAATTATCCGATTCATTATATTTTTCATCAATACAATACATTCCAAAAATTGTGATTATAACACCAGATATTGTAAAAGATAGTTTTATAGAAGTGCGTTTGGAAGACGGTGTTACTGAGCTTGATGAGGTTACAGTTGGAAAAATATTAACAGGAGATTTAAATTCAGATATTTCTAATTCTGATGCCGAGCGTCCTTTAGATTTTTATGATGTGGGTATTCCAGGATTTACTGGCCCAAGAAAAACACAAATTGAAAGTAAACTATATGAAGCAGATGCTGGAAAAATGGTATATATAGGCTTTCCATACGCGATGCTTAATTTTAATAAATTTTTAAATAAAATTACAGGCCGTACAAAAAAATTAAAACAAGCGGTCAAGATTGAAAAAGAAAGAAATATACTAACACACATCAAAGAAGTTGTTGGTCCAAAACTATTTAAAATAGAGAATCTTTCAGAAGACCTTGTGCCACAATTTTATTATTTCTGTGCCGATGATCCCAATTTTCAGCAGCGCTGCGCCCATAGGAGCGATGTGCAAATTCTTCAGTTTTTACAAGAAAAACTAAAGGAATTCAAAGCCAACAATTTATCAGAAAATTAAAGGAATACTTCCTATCTTTGTACCATGATGAATGCTCTGCCATTATTTATTAGTAGTACCGAAATTGTTTTCATTCTCTTTATTGTGATTATGGTTTTTGGTGCCGATAAAATCCCCGACATTGCAAAAGGGTTGGGCAAAGGCATGCGCACCCTAAAAAATGCTTCAAATGATATTAAAACTGAAATCCAACGCAGTGCAGAAAAGCAAGGTATAGACACCGATTTGACTAAAGATATCAATCAAGAAATCAATAAAGTTAAAGAAGAAATAGAAGACCTTACAGGTTCTGTTCGCCGAAAATTATAACTTATTTTTTTACGCTTATAGTCAATCCGTCACGAATAGGCAGAAGCACTGTTTCCAAGCGATGATCCTCTTTTAAAAGGAGATTGTATTCCAAAACAATTTTTGTTGATGCATCATTTTTATCTATGGTCTCAATGACTTTTCCGCACCACAATACGTTATCAGAAAGAATTACGCCTCCAGAATTCAGTTTATCTATTATTTGATGAAAATAATTAATATAATTGGGCTTATCTGCGTCTATAAATACCAAATCAAAAGTTGTTTCTAATGTTGGAATAATTTCCAATGCAGGCCCTAAATGTTGATGAATTTGAGTGCCATACTTTGACTGATCAAAATACTTTCTTTGAAACTCAACCAATTCTTCATTGATATCAATCGTATGTAGCACGCCATCATTTTGAAGCCCTTCGGCTAAACAAAGTGCAGAATACCCTGTAAATGTTCCTACTTCTAAAATTGCTTTTGGGCGAATAAGTTTAGATAGCATACTTAAAACACGACCTTGATAGTGACCACTAAGCATTCGAGGTTGCAATATTTTTTGGTATGTTTCACGAGTTAATGCCTGTAAAAGTTCTGGCTCGTCTGCTGAATGCTGAACAACATAATCATCTAATTCATCTGAAATGAAATGCATTATCCTAAAATTTTCTGTGTAAATTCTTCAATTTTTTTCTGATCATCACCAAACAACCATCGCAATACATTATCTTCCCAAATATCATCATATTGTTCTTGATTAATGATGTTTCTTTCTTTTGCTAGATCTAATAATTTTCCAGGGTAGGATGATTGTGCCTCACTTTCCATCTCGCCAAGCGGGTAGGGGTCGTCTAGTCCCATAATGATTTGATTGCTTCCTTGTCTTTTGAGCATCAAATTAAAAGAATCTGTATCGTGAACCAAAGTGTCAAAATATATATTTGGGTGTCCAACAGCTTTTCGAGGATGAGTTTTACCATCAAATAAGTCGGGGCGACCATCAAATCCTTGTATACGTCTTCCAAGATTCATTTGTGCCATTTGCCCTCCATGTGCAAAACAGGTTCTGATATTCGGAAAACGTTCTTGCATTCCGTTTAAGGTATAAAAATGATAAGCATCCCCACATTGAGCCAACATCCAAATCAAATGAAAACGCCATGAGGTGTTTTCAAGCTTAATCATTTTATCGCCATCGTAGGGGTGTACTTCAATAGCTAAATTATATTTGTTTGCCAATTCAAAAATAGCGTCATTTTCTCTATCAAAAACACTTCGCCACTGGCCAATACTATCCATAAAATGTGTAGGTAGGCACAGTACTTTAAGACCTAATTCTTCAACACAACGTTCAATTTCCCAAAGTGCACCTTGTATAAATCCTGGATGTACTACAAATCCACAGGTGAATTTTTTTCCATGATTTTGTTGAATTTTAGCATTAAAATCATTTTGAAAACGCAAGGCTTTTTTCATCATTTCGAGGCGCAACCCATTTCCGTACAACTGAGAGAGGTTCAGAACAACGGCATGATCAATTTTATTTTTCTCCATCCAATCTAGTTTTTCATCAAGAAAAAAACTAGAATGGGTTACTGGACGACTCCAACCTTTTTGAAGCATATATTTTCTTTCGTCATCAACCCAAAAAATTTCTTTATCCTTCATAAACTGAGGAATTTCCTCCGGATATGGAAGCAAGTGTGAGTGTCCGTTGATGCGTAGTTTACGTTTCATTTTTGTGATTTATAAATTATTTGGAGCTTCCATTTTTGCACCGCATTTATCGCAAGTACATTTTTCGGTATCGGAATAATAGCGGTCAAAAATTGCCGGCATATCCGTTTCAATATTTTGTAGTGTAAACGGTTCTCTGTAAAGCTGATGACTACATTGCTCGCAATACCATTCCAACGCATCTTGAACGCCCTCTGCTCTTGGGTATTCAATGACCAGTCCAACAGTATTGGCGCCTCGTTGAGGTGAGTGTGGTACTTTTGCAGGTAGTAAATAGATGTCACCTTCTTTGATATGCACATCTTTTGATTTACCATTTTCAATTATTTTTAAAATAATATCACCTTCAATTTGATAGAAAAATTCAGGAGTTTCATTGTAATGATAATCTTTTCTGTTGTTTGGTCCCCCAACAACCATCACAATAAATTCACCATCTTTCCAAACACATTTGTTACCAACAGGGGGCTTCAATAGATCACGATTTTCTTCAATCCAAGCCCTAAAATTAAGTGGGGATACTAGCGTACTCATGGTTTTCTTTTTTTGTTACTGCTATAAAGTTACAAAGATTTTGTTCGTCCACCATCAACTGGAATATTTATTCCATTGATATAGCCTGCGGCTTCACTGGCCAAAAACACAATAGTATTGGCAGTTTCTTCTGGTTTTGCAAAGCGTTTAGCAGGGGTATATGTTTTCATAATACTTTGCATTTCTTTAAATGACACATTGGCTTTTTTTGCTTTGACTTCAATAATTTCGTTCAATCGTTCAGTCTCTGTAAATCCAGGTAATACATTATTGACTGTAATTCCAAAAGCTCCCAATTCGAATGAAAGTGTTTTACTCCAATTTCCAACGGCATTGCGAATAGTATTGCTAACCCCCAAACCTTCAATAGGTTCTTTTACAGAAGTTGAAATCACATTAATAATGCGTCCATATTTCTCAGATTTCATAAAAGGAACAACAAGTTGTGTCAAAACATGATTGCATTTTAAATGTTGTGTAAATGCAGATTCAAATTGTTCTAAAGTCGCCTCTAAAATAGCACCACTTCGAGGTCCTCCGGTATTATTGATAAGAATATGAAATCCTTTATGTGAGTTTAAATATTTTTCAACATTTATTTTTAGTTCTTCAGGATTTGAAAAATCGGCAACTATATAATCATGAGCCGCAGTTTTTGGTAATTCGGATACTATTTTTTTGAGTTTTTCTTCGTTACGAGCCACAAGTGTAACACGTGTACCTTCACTGGCTAGTGCAACAGCAGTAGCATGCCCAATCCCTTGAGTACTTCCACAAACTAACGCCGATTTGTTATTTAAATTTAACTCCATATCATCTTATTCATAATTAATACATACATTTTTTGCTTCCGTAAAAAAGCGTAAGACTTCAAAACCACCTTCGCGACCAACCCCAGATGATTTTGTACCTCCAAAAGGGGTACGCAAATCACGCTGTAGCCATGTGTTGACCCATACAATTCCTGTTTCTAAATGTTCCGAAAAGTATAGACTTCGCTTCAAATTGTTCGTCCATATTGTTGCCGATAGCCCATAATTTATGTCATTGGCTAGCGAAAGCGCTTCTTCGTCATTTTCAAAAGGCATAAGCGTTACGACTGGCCCAAAAATTTCTTCTTGATTTAATATACAGTCATTAATCGAAACTTCAATAATTGTTGGCTCCAAATAATATCCTTTTTCTGCGCCATCAACAGAAACACGCTCACCTCCATACAAAATGGTGGCGTTTTCTTGTTTAACTTTTTCTAAATAGCTCAAAACTTTTTCTAGATGAGGTTTTGATACTAATGCTCCAATATCAGTATTTTTTTCTGAAGGTAAACCTACTTTTAATTGCTTTACTTTTTCAATAAAATCATTTTTAAATTGCTCGTAAATCGATGCTTCTACAAAAATTCGACTTCCACAAAGGCAAATTTGTCCTTGATTTGCAAACGAAGATTTAACTGTAGTTGAAAGCATTTTCTTATAATCACAATCTGCAAAAATGATATTAGGGTTTTTCCCTCCCAATTCTAGAGATAATTTTTTAAAAAGTGGTGCTGCTGTTTTAGCAATGTGTGCACCTGTTTTTGTTCCTCCAGTAAATGAAATTGCTTTAATGTTTGGATGCTCCACAATGGCCTGACCTGTTGTGGTGCCCAATCCATGCACAATATTTAAAACCCCTTTTGGAAGTCCAGCTTTGGTGCATATTTCTGCTAACAAAAAAGCAGTATAAGGTGTAACTTCACTAGGCTTGGCCACCACACAATTTCCTGAGGCTAGTGCTGGTGCTATTTTCCATGTAAAAAGGTACAAGGGTAAGTTCCAAGGCGAAATACAACCTACTACACCTATGGGTTGGCGTAAGGTGAAGTTGATGTTTTTTTGTGAAATTTGTTCATGACTTTCGCTATAGAACTGTGTTATCGCTTGGCTGAAAAACCTAAAATTAAGTGCTGCCCTAGGAATATCCACTTCTTTGGCTAAACTTAATGGTTTACCATTATCCATACTCTCGGCCGCCGCCAATGTCTCTAATTTTGATACGATTAAATCGGCTATTTTATGAAGTATTTCACTACGCTGTTCAACCGATGTTTTGGACCACAAACCAAAAGCATTATTTGCCGCTATATAGGCCTCTTCAACATCTTTATTTGTCGAATTAGGTAGTTTGCCATATACTACACCAGTACTCGGGTCTATGGCTTCTAGCCATTCGTTGTTCGAGGGCTCACAATAGGTTCCGTTGATGTAATTTTTTATGGTAATCATTATTGTTTTTTATAGGCTACAACTTTTATTTCAATCACTAAATCGGGGTGTGGGAGTTGATGTACTGCCACAGTAGTTCTTGTTGGTCCTGTTTCAGTATCAAAAAACGCCGCATATGCTTTGTTGTACGCTGCAAAATCATTCATATTCACTAAAAATGAAGTTACATCTACCACATCTGCTAATGATGCGCCTTCCTTGGCTAAATTTTTATCAATGTTTTGAAGCACTTCTTGGGTTTGAACGGCCACATCCAATTTTTTTGTACCCATACCGTCTATTTGCTCTGCCCCAGCAATACTATTGTCTGCTCGTCTAGAACTTGTTCCAGAAACAAAAATAAAATCACCCACACGTTTTGTGTGTGGATAAGCACCTCTTGGTGTGACTGTTTTACTCATAATTTAAAATTTTACAGTTAATGATTTAAGGTTTTAGCAATCTTATCATCTTCCAAAATGGAATTGGTTTCTTTTTTAATTTTTTTGTGAAGTGACGAAATAGATACATTTTGGTCAATACCCAGATCATTAATCATATTTAATATGGCCTTATCTTGCGCTCTTCCTCTAGTCATGGCCTCGTGATAGCCCATATCTTCCCTAAAAGTAACCATTGAATATTTAGAAAAATAATCGTTTGGGAGTTCTGTTTCTAAAGTCATTTCTAAAGCACGCTTTTTCTGAAAAAGGGCATTTGCGACATGGTCTTTCATTTCATGGAAATTATCAATAGCCAAGTCTGCAATACCGTCTGTGTCTATTTTTCGCTTTTGTTGAAAGGCTTTAAATGTATTTTCCCAATTGCCATCATGTTGATCTAAAAAAGTATCAAATTCTACAACATCCTCAAAGGAAGCATTCATCCCTTGTCCATAAAACGGAACTATGGCATGAGCCGCATCGCCAAGTAACAGGTTTTTGCCTTTATATTGCCATGGAAAACATTTTACAGTGCCAAGTGGTGCTGTTGGATTTTCAAAAAATTCTGATGTCAAATTTGGCATCAATTCTAAAGCATCCGGAAATTCATTTTTAAAGAAATTTAATACATTTTCTTTGGTCGTTAGGTTGTTAAAGTTGTAAGTTCCATCTTCATAAGCCAAAAATAAAGTTACAGTAAAACTTCCATCCAAATTTGGTAATGCTATAATCATATACTCGCCTCTTGGCCAAATATGAAGTGCGTTTTTAAATGTTCTAAATGCGCCATTTTCAGATGGAGGAATAGTCAATTCTTTATACCCATGTGTTAGATAATTTTGAGAAAAACTAAATAAAAATTTGCGTTCCGAAAAGTAACTTTTCCGCAGTGCTGAGCCTGCTCCATCGGTTCCAAAAATAAGGTCTGCGGTACAGTCAAAAATTTGTCCATTTTCGGTATTTGTAAAATTAGCAGTATTATTTTCAAAATCAACGTCATTACATTTATTGTTGAATTCAATGCTCACATTTTCAAGCGCTTCGGCCTCATCCATCAAAAGTGCAGTGAGCAGTTCTCTTGAAATAGAGTTGATATATTCTCCGTCACGTCCACTGTATTTGGAGAGTTTAGTATTGCCATCCCTGTCGTGTAACATTCGTCCATGCATTGGAATACAAAGTTTCATGGCTTTATCTTCCAAACCTACCATTTTCATGGCTTTGATGCCCCTGTTGGAAAAGGCCAAATTGATAGAACGTCCAGCACTAATGTCAACTTTCCTCAGGTCTGGTCGTAGTTCCATAACACGGACGTTGTATCCTCGCTGTCCTAGTCGTAATGCCAAAAGCGATCCACACAGCCCAGCTCCAATAATTAAAATATTTTCTTTGTGTTTCATGAGAGTACATTTTTTAGGATTTCAACCATATGGTAAACATCTTCAAAAGAATTGTAAAAAGGAACAGGTGCGCAACGTATAACGTCGGGTTCTCTCCAGTCTGTAATTACATGGTTTTCAATGAGTTGTTTATGAAGTGTTTTGTCAGCATTTTTTACTTGAATAGAGAGTTGACACCCACGTTCATTAGGGTTAGTAGGTGTAATGATATTGATGTGAGGATTATTCAATTCATTAATCAGAAATTCTAAATAAGCGGTAAGTTTTATGGATTTTTGGCGTAATGCAGTCATGCCGACTTCATAAAACAAATCTAATGAGGCTTTAATTGCTGCCATTGATAGAATTGGAGGGTTACTCAATTGCCAACCCTCTGCTCCAGGTGTTATGTCTAAAGGTTGTCGCATGTTGAATCGGGTTGCTTTGTTTTGACTCCACCAGCCTGCAAAACGTTTTAATGTTTTATCATTAGCGTAGCGTTCGTGCACAAATATTCCACCCAAACTTCCAGGTCCAGAATTTAGGTATTTATACGTACACCATGCCGCAAAATCTACTCCAGAATCATGTAGCTCTGGTTGAATATTACCTGCACCGTGTGCTAAATCAATACCTACTTTACACCCTTTGGCGTGGCCAAGTTTTGCAATTTTTTTTAAATCTAAGTATTGTCCTGTATAATAATTGACACCGCCAATAAGAAGAAGTGCAATCTCGTCGCCTTGCTTTTCGAGTATTTGTTCTAAATCTTCAATTCTTAATAAAGTTTCCCCTTTTCTAGGGTGCCATTCTACAAGACATTCATTAGCATCAAAACCATGAAATTCCAATTGTGTTTGTACGGCATATCGATCTGATGGAAATGCGTCACTTTCAATTAATATTTTACAGCGTTTTGGTGTAGGATTATAAAAAGAAACCATCAACAAGTGAAGATTTGTTGTGAGGGTGTTCATTACTACAACTTCAATGGGTTTTGCGCCCACAATTTTAGCCATACTTTCTGTAAGAAATTCATGATAGTGCATCCAAGGATTTTTGGCTTCAAAATGGCCTTCAACACCAAGTTTTGCCCAATCGTTGAGCTCTTGATCTATGGCCAATTTTGTGGATTTTGGTTGCAGTCCAAGAGAATTCCCTGTAAAATATAACCAGTTTTTTCCATTATCTTCTTTTGGAATATGAAATGCATTTCTGTATGGTGCCAATGAATCGTTTTGATCCATTTGCTGAGCAAATTCTAGATGTGATTTAAATACCAGCAAGACAATTTGTTTTGAGTGTACTCAAATGTAGGTAATTTTAGCCGATTAAAAAATCGAGTTAGAGTTGTGAAAATTAATGATTTTCTTTTAATATGTGAGGAAATTTAGCTTTAAAACGCTTTAATCTTGGAATAGAAACATTGCGAACATAAGGATTATTGGGGTGCAAGCGCTCATAGTTTTGGTGATAGTTTTCGGCTTTCCAAAATTTTTGAAATGGGTAAACCTCTGCGGCTACGGTTGTATTTCCTGTTTTTTCAATTTTTGCTATTTTCTTTAAGATAATTGCTTTTTGTTCTTGATTTTGATAAAAAATAATCGAACGATATTGCGAGCCTCTGTCTGGACCCTGACCATTAACTTGCGACACATTTTGAGAACCAAAATATACGTCCACCAAAGTTGAAAAAGACACCACAGATGGATTGTAAAGAACTTCTACAGCTTCGGCATGACCAGTTCGGCCAGTATTGCTAAGTTCGTAGGTGGGATTGTCTGTAAAACCACCAGCATAACCACTAATGGCTTCTCGTACGCCATGTACACTTTCATAAACGGCTTCAACACACCAAAAACACCCGCTGGCAAAATAGGCCTTAGCAATACCATTTTCTAGAGGAACTTCAACGGGCTTGGCATTGATCACCGCTTGTTGTTTGGTGTTTTGTGCGTTGTTGTTTTGACAACTTATAGGACTACAAAAGATTAGGGGAAGGAGTAAAAAGATGTTTTTCATAGTGCATATGTTTGGGGTAAAATTAAGCATCCACCAATGGTATTTTGTGAAATTTTGGTTAAAAATCTTATATATTGACGATTTTAATTGTTGCCAATAGTTTTTATCAGTTACAATTTTTCATTCAAGTCTTGTCTTCCAACAATAGCCATTATTTCCACAATATTTTGATTTATTCTGTAGTAAATACTATCAACTCCACATACACAACGCCGATATCCTTTTTTTATGTAATCTACAGATTCAAAGGAAAAAGGGCGTTTTGCGATAATGTCAAAATATTCAAAAAACGATTCAAAATAGTGATCCGCTTGGGTCATTCCAAACTTTTCAACGCCATAATGGTGAATTCGAATCAGGTCATTTTTTGCTTCGTTGGATAATTTATATTTAGCCATTGAGCAAAGACTTTGATTGCGCTAAAATACTTTCTTTAGTGTCATTCGTAAATCCGCTATTTTCGGCTTTTTCCAGCTTAGCTCTAATCCAGTCAATTTGAATTTGTTGTTTTCGGGCTTGTCTAATCAAGTCGTTTACTAACTCACTTTTGCTTGAATATTCTTTATTGTTTACTTGGGTTTTTAGCCATTCGTCATTTGGCTTAGTGAATGTTATACTTTGTCTAGACATAATCTTTACTTTGATTCAAATATACACCAAAAACGCATCGCTTACAAATTATTCCTAACGGTCTCGGTTATGAATAGTTGCGTGGGTTAGCACTTAATTTTACAAGTACACCCGTCGCTAGCGCGAGCATCTTTGCTCGTGCTGGTATAAACACAAGCGTGGACGCTTGCGCCAGCGGGGGGTAACCCTCCATCTTTAATCTCAAAAATTCCAATCTTAATATCTCCATTTCCTATAGTTATATTTTCATTTTCTTCAATAACCACAATCCGTTCTGATAAAGGAAGTGGCTGTAGTTTTTTTTCAATCTTCTCTTTGATTTTCATAGAACCACAACCTGTAAGAGATAAGACTATAATTATATTCAGTACAGATAATTTTCTAATCATTTGTTTCGTTTTTATTAATGCCAACTTGTATATATCCGCACAGTTGCGTTTATTTTTTTTTATATTTTTTTGTTTTTATTTTCGTAATGTATTCATAATCAATTCTTTAGCAATCAATAATAGTAGCCAATGGATTTTTAATTTTTGCAAGAGATTTTTTTAAATCTTCGGTACAGTCAAGAGCAAAGCCAGTTATTACTTTGGTCTGAATTCGATATTTAGTATTTGTATGATTTAGGTCATTCATGTTTTTGAAGAATAGATTTGGGGGCTATTCATTTCAAATGTATAAAAATTTTTAAAACAAAAGGAGTACAGCACAAAAAAAACCATCACAATTGTGATGGTTTTTGGTATACGTAGGGTTATTTATTACATAGTAGAAAATAACTTTTCCATTTTTACTTTTTGCTCTTCGGCAAGGGTGGCATCTACCAAGATACGACCACTGTGCTCGTCTGTAATGATTTTTTTTCGAGAAGCAATTTCCATTTGTACTTGTGGAGGGATAGTAAAATACGAACCTCCAGAAGCACCTCTTTCAATGGGTACAACGGCCAATCCGTTTTTGACATTTCTACGGATTTTTGTGTATGCATTTGCTAAACGATTTTCAATTTTTGTTTTGTATTCTTCAGATTTTTCAAGAAGAACTTTCTCTTCTTTTTCAGTTTCTGCAAGAATAGCGTCCAAATCGCCTTTTTTGTACTTTAGGTGTTCTTCACGTTCTTTTAAACGTTCTTTTGTACCCTCAATCACTTCCTTTTTTTGTTCAATTTGAGCTTTAAATTCTTTGATATGCTTTTCGGCCAATTGGATTTCTAGTTCTTGAAATTCAACTTCTTTTGCCAAAGAATTAAATTCTCTATTGTTGCGAACATTCTTTTGTTGTTCGTTGTATTTTTTGATTAAAACTTTTGCTTCTTCAATAAGGTTTTTCTTCGCCTTAATCTGATTATCGATATCTGTAAGACTATCTTCTAGTTTTTGAAGTCGTAGTTTAAATCCTTCAACTTCGTCTTCCAAATCACGTACTTCAAGAGGTAATTCTCCTCGAACGTTACGGATTTCATCTACTCTAGAGTCTATGAGTTGCAAATCGTACAATGCTCTTAATCGTTCCTCAACAGTTAGCTCTTTCTTCTTAGCCATGTTTATTTATACTTTACCGGGTTTGTATTGATCTTTGATAAAAGGACTGCAAAATTAGGAATTTTTTTTGTAAGATAGGTCGCTAAAAGGTTTTTTGTGTATTGTTCGCTCTCATAATGACCTATATCCATCAACAAAATCTGGTTTTCTGCAGCAAAAAAATCATGATATTTCAAGTCAGAAGTTACAAAAGCGTGGGCTCCAGCAGCCTTGGCTGCTTCAATAGCAAAACTCCCCGATCCACCCAAAACAGCTATCTTTTGGATGTTTTTATTCAATAGTTTTGAATGTCTAATGACGCTACACTTCATTTTTTCTTTAACGAATTCCAAAAAAGTATTCTCATCCATTGGAGTTTCTAAAGTGCCTATCATTCCCATACCAATGTGTTGATTCTTATTTTCTAAAGTCGAAATTTCATAAGCAACTTCTTCGTATGGATGCGTTTTAAATAATGTTTTAAGAATTTTAGATTCTAAGTGTTTGGCAAACAAGATTTCAATTTTTCGTTCTCTTAACTGCTTAAATTCGTGTGGTTTTCCTATAACAGGGTTGGAGGCTTGATTACCTTTAAACGTACCAACACCCTCACTACTAAAACTACAATTTTCGTAATTTCCAATGGCGCCACCTCCAGTTTCAAAAAGTGCTTTTTTGACCGCTTCTACATCTGGTTTTGGCACAAAAGTGGTTAGTTTTTTGATGGTTCCAGATTGTGGTATCAAAATGGATTTGTTTTTTAGCTCTAACCTGTTGCAGAGTTCTGCATTAACGCCGCTAAAAGCATTGTCTAAGGCCGTATGTATGGCAAAAATTGCAATGTCATTTTTGATGGCTTTTTGCACCACTCGTTCTACATAAGAATTTCCAGCAATGGATTTTAGCCCTTTGAAAATAATGGGATGAAAACTGACAATCAAATTACAGTTCTCTGTTATGGCTTCGTCTACAACTTTTGGAAGCGTATCCAAAGTGATTAATACACCTGTAACTTTAGTGTTTTTATCGCCTACCAAAAGACCAACATTATCAAATTCTTCGGCATAGGCCAAAGGTGCAAGTTCTTCGAGCTGATTGATGATGTCTTGAACTATCATAAGATTTTGTTTAACATCAAAGATAAAATAATTACTTTCGTTGTGATGAAGCTTTTAAGAAAAATATTATTTCCGTTTAATCCACTGTATTATAGTGTTGTTTTTCTTCGTAATAAGTGTTTTGATTTTGGAATTTTTAAATCAAAATCATATCAAACTCCTATTATTTGTGTAGGAAATCTTTCTGTGGGTGGAACTGGAAAAACTCCCATGATTGAAGCCCTTATTCAACTGCTTCAAAAGGAATATAATATAGCGATTTTAAGTCGTGGTTATGGCCGAAAATCTAAAGGATTTGTATTGGCCAAGAACACTTCTACAGCAAAAATTTTGGGAGATGAGCCTTATCAAATTGCACAAAAATTTCCAAATGTCACTGTTGCTGTTGACGCAAATCGTCAGCGAGGAATAGATCGTCTTTTACACCTCGATTTACCTCCAGATGTCATTTTGCTAGATGATGCTTTTCAGCATAGAAAAGTAAAACCAGGACTTTCAATTTTATTGACAGCTTATGATAATTTATTTTGTGATGATGTTATTTTACCATCAGGTAATCTTCGGGAACCGCGTACTGGAGTCCAACGCGCTCAGACAGTTATTGTTACTAAATCTCCAAACAATTTGAGTTCAATTGAAAAAGACAACATAGCAAAACGACTAGCACTTCATCCAAATCAAAATTTGTTTTTTAGCTCTATTGTATATTCAAGTGAAATTGTATCAAAAACAGATTCAATTTTTTTGGAAGAATTAAAAACCAAAAATTTTACATTGGTTACTGGAATTGCTAATGCCAAGCCTTTAGTTAATTATTTAAAACGTTTAAATCTTAATTTTGAACATCTTGAATATGATGATCATCATGAGTTTTCAAAGAAAGAATTAAAAGAAATCAGCTCAAAATCTTTTGTACTAACAACAGAAAAAGATTTTTCAAGACTACAATCGTTGCAACATAAAACGTTGTATTATTTACCCATCACAACACAAATTCATGATGTGAGTACATTAGAAAAGATAGTAAAGGATTTTATTAAAAACTCTTAATAGCTCAGTGTTTTTATCAAGTCAATAATTCTAGAAGAATAACCAGTTTCGTTGTCGTACCAGCCAATAATTTTGACCATTTTTCCCAAAACAGAAGTCATTTGTGCATCAAAAATACAGGAATGAGGATTTCCTATCACATCGATTGACACTATAGGGTCTGTTGTGTATTCCAAAATTCCTTTGAATTTTGTTTGAGCTGCTTTTTCAAAAGCTTTATTTATTTCTTCAACTGTTGTCTCTTTTTTGACATTAAAAGTAATGTCTGTGAGGGATCCATTTATCACAGGAACACGAATACCACAACCTCCAATGGTATGCGCAAGTTCGGGGAAAATTTTGGTCAGAGCTTTTGCAGCACCTGTTGTGGTTGGTACAATGGATTGACCAGCTGCTCTTGCACGTCTTAAATCTTGATGCGGTTGGTCGTGCAAACTTTGATCTGTAGTGTACGAATGTACGGTTGTAATATACGCCTGATCTATGCCACACAAATCATTAATAATGTCCAACATTGGCGCGGCATTATTTGTTGTACAAGAGGCATTTGAAAGAATATAATCATCTTTAGTAATCTTATGTTCGTTTACGCCTAGTACAATGGTTTTGATATCGGTTTCCGCTGGTGGGACACTCAAAATTACTTTTTTAGCACCGTTCTTTATGTGGTGCTTTAAATCTGTTTTTGTTTTAAATTTTCCTGTGGCTTCAATAACAACATCAACCTCATGTTTAGCCCAATCAATTGATTTTGGATGATTTTTATTTGAAAGCGTAATGGTTATATTATTGACGATAATATGTTCTTCGTTTTCTGAAACCCTTGCATTGAGTTTCCCATGAATACTATCATATTTGAGCAAATGAGCCAATGTTTTGGCATCTGCCAAATCATTGATAGCGACGACTTGAATGTCATTATGTTCAAGAAGTAAACGAAAGACACGTCTTCCTATACGTCCAAATCCGTTGATTCCAACCCGAATCATCTAATTAATATGTTTTTGTGCTTTGTATGAAGACCTTACTAGTGCACTACTTTCTACATGACGGAATCCTAAATCCAACCCAATTTCTTCATACTCCTTGAATTGATCTGGAGTGATAAATTCTTTTACTGGAAGATGTTTTTTGCTTGGTTGAAGGTATTGACCAATAGTCACAACATCAACATTTACTTTTTTTAAGTCATGTAGAGTTTCTATCACTTCCTCACGAGTTTCCCCAAGGCCAAGCATAATACCTGTTTTTGTGCGGCGTTGTCCTTGATTTTTCAAATAATTTAGTACTTCTAAACTTTGGTCATATTTGGCTTGGATACGTACCGCTCTTGTTAGTCGACGAACAGTTTCCATATTGTGTGAAACGACTTCTGGCGCAACATTAATAATACGGTCTATATGCTTTTCAATACCTTGAAAATCAGGGATTAAGGTTTCCAATGTTGTATTTGGGTTCATACGGCGAACAGCCTTCACAGTTTCGGCCCACATAATGCTTCCCATGTCTTTTAAATCATCACGATCTACACTGGTAAGTACAGCATGTTTGATGCCCATGATTTTGATTGAGCGCGCAACTTTTTCAGGTTCGTCCCAATCTACAGACTCTGGTCTCCCAGTTTTTACACCACAAAATCCACACGATCGTGTACATATATTTCCAAGAATCATAAAGGTTGCTGTGCCTTCACCCCAACATTCTCCCATATTTGGACAGCTACCTGATGTACAAATCGTATTGAGTTTGTATTTGTCAACAAGTCCTCGAAGTTCAGTGTATTTTTTACCAGTAGGTAATTTTACACGAAGCCATTTTGGTTTTGCCTGACGTTCTTGCGGTTTTGTAAGTGTGTCTATGGACATGCTTTTAATTTGAGCAGCAAAGATACAAAGTATTCCATAAAAAAAATCACAAAATACTAAGATACCAAATGTTAAATCCTATTAAAAATAGAATTCCAAGAATACTCAATACATGCATTACTTTTGAGGGTTTCCAAGGTTTTGGCATGTGTTTGCTACACATAAGAAGATAATTCATTATGGCATAAAATGGCGCTGTAAGAAATGATAATATGGTGGCAATTTTTATTAAAGTTCCCATTTCTGATAAAAAGAAAAAGAAAATGAAAATTGTTCCAATTATAAGTAAAATCAACCATGAGGTATAGCCGTTTTTAAGAGGTTTTTCTAAAATCAGTTCCAAAGTTTTGTTCATGGCTCTTGGCGAAGCGTCTAGAGTGGTTAGAGTCGTACTAAACATGGTTGTAAGTGCTGCAAGGCCTATAATAATATAGCTCCAATCTCCTAGATTTTGAGTATACATTTGGATGAGTTGGATAGAAAATTCACTGCCATTGTTACTGAATGTTTTTCCTGTTCCAAACATTACAAGTCCGCCAAGCATCAAAAAACCAATTCCCATTACAATAGTGCCCATATAGCCAATATTAAAATCCATTAGCGCAGTTTTTGGACTAAATACTTTTAGTTCTTTTTTCTTTTGAATGGCCCAAAGCGAGTGCCAAATTGATACGTCAAGTGGTGCTGGCATCCACCCCATAAATGCAATAAGAAAAATGATTTCAGCATCAGTTTTTGGAAGTATTTGTGCCCAATCTGCACTAGCTTCAGAATTGTAAAATGCAGTAATAACTGCAAAAAGTGTAGAGACACTCAAGATGATAATTATAATTTTCATCATTTTGTCCAACAATGCATATTTACCAACTAGAAGTAGTCCAAAGCATATGGATAAAATAATGATGGTCCAAATTTCCATACTAATATGAGCACCAAAAAGTGATGAGGCTATCCCTGCTGTAACAATGGTGACTGCAGATTGGATGGTAAACATGGTAGCAAACGTTAGTATGGCATAGACCTTAAGTACATTTTTCCCCAATTTTTTATAGCCATCAAGAAGGCTCTCACCAGTTGCTGTTGCATATCGAGGGCCAAACTGAAAAAAAGGGTATTTTATGAGGTTGATTAAAAGCAAAGCCCATAGTAATCCAAATCCAAAATTAGCACCAGCCTTTGTGGATTGTACAAGGTGTGATACGCCTACAGCAGCGCCAGCAAACAAAAGTCCAGGGCCTAGTTTTTGTAAGAACCTTATCATGTTTTGGAACGAATAATACAGGCCAAAAGTTTTCTGGCTCGAAGTAATTTTACCTTAACATTATTAATGGGGATGTCTATTGCTTTTGCTATTTCTTGGTAAGTTTGTTCTTGAAAATAACGCAATTGAATAATTTCTTGATGATGTGGTTTTAGCTTTTTTATGTCTTTTAGGAGTTCCGCCAAATTTTGTTCTGTAATGAGTTTGTCTTCAGCAGAAGGGGCATCATCTTGAATCCAATACACACGATTTTCATCTTCTTCAGTCGTTTGATTTGTAAGGTTATTTTTTTGTTTTCTTAAGCTGTCTAAATGCGTGTTTTTTGCAATGGTAATTAGCCAAGTTTTAAATTTGAATTTTGGATCAAAAGAATTGATTTTATCAAATGCTTTAAAAAAAGTTTGAATGGTAATATCTTCTGCATCATTTTCGTTTTGGGTGCGTTTGAGCATAAATCCAAAAACATCATTCCAAAAAGTTTCCAATAAAAAATTGAAAGCCATTTGGCTATTTTCTTTGGCTTTGATGATGGCTTCGCTCAGTTCCAATACAATCGTTTTGAATTTAAACTCGAGATAAATATAAGAAATTGTGAAAGAAGCTGAAAAACTTCAAACAACGGCAATGCAATAATTAGTCTCAAATCTTGTAATTTTTTAGCAATAACACCATAACTAATATATTGAATCACATAGCGTCCAACAATTAATGATATGATTGGTATTTCTAGTTCTGATGGACTGGAAAACAATAAAAAAGGCGCTAAAAGATAAAACATAAAATGGCATAAAAACAAAATGACATTGGCGATCTGTGCAGACAGTTTACATTGTCTAAGTTTTAAATCATTTTTTACTTGATTCTGAAACCACTCAACAAAACTTGTTTTTTGTAGTGGTGTAACAAAACTATCTTTATGCAAACAAAAAGCGGTGTTCGATTTTTTAGCGACTTCATTTGCAAATAATGTGGTTTCACCAAATGGAATTTCCATATGTTGTACAAAACCATTGGAGCTAAAAAAAAGTTCTTTGGAATAACTCACATTTGCAGATGTTCCACCATAATAGACCCCCATTTTTCCTAAAGTATAGTCTTTTATAATGCGTATGAAATAAAAAAAACGATTAAAATAATTGTAATTGTTATATTTCACAAACCCTATCACCATCGATTTTCTATTTGATGCTGCTGCCATTTGCTGAAGCCATGTTGTAGATTGAGGCTCAAAATTGATAAAGCTTAGCACCAAATGTTCGTGGGTAGCTGCTTTAATACCAAGAGTAAGCGCATATTTTTTACTTGCCCAAAAGGCTTCATTGTTTTTAACATCAATTATTTTTAAAGTAGGATTTTTCTTTTGAAAATCTTCCATGACTTCCAGCGATTCATCTGATGATACATGATTGATTAAAACAATTTCAAAATTATTATGTTTTTGTTTTAAAAAATTAGGCAGTTGTTTCTTTAAAAGCGTTGCTTGATTTTTGGTATATAAAATAAGCGATATATGAGAATTTGATAGTTCTGGTGAATCAGAAACATTTTTGAAATTCAATACAGCAAAACAGAAGAATATAATTTCAATACAAACTACTGCTATAAAAACATATAGTAAAACGGTCAAAAACATTTTTTTGGGGTTATTATTTTTCGTTGTTGTCGCAATCCCCAAATTGATCAGGGGTTTTTCCACAAAAGCCACAGGCATCACCTTCTGTATTCAGCATTGGGTTTTGACTAGCGCAAGTTCCACTAAATTCACCATCTTTTTTGGCCCATATTTTAAGAGAAATCCCTGCAATTCCAAGTCCCAACAATACAAGGGTTATCAAAAGTAGTTTCATATTATTAAAAATGATTTGCGCAAAGATACAACTAAATTAAAATAAAAAAATAGGGTAAAAAATGTGACTTTTTTGAAAAATATGTGTCATACACTATGGGAAACAATAAATATATTTATCATGAAAAAACTTTTTGCAGAATTTTTTGGAACATTTTGGCTCGTATTTGGGGGTTGTGGAAGTGCTGTTTTCGCCGCCGCTTTCCCAGAGTTAGGGATTGTATTTCTAGGGGTTGCACTTGCCTTTGGACTTACTGTTTTGACGATGGCTTACGCTGTTGGGCATATTTCAGGTGCACATTTTATCCAGCAGTATCATTTGGATTTTGGGCGGCTGGCCGTTTTGAAGGTAAAAATTTATTTGGGTATATTTTAGCACAACTTATAGGCGCTATTGTAGCTGCTGGAACTTTGTTTTTGATCCTTAGTGGAAAACCAGGTTTTGAAACGGTTGGTGGATTTGCTTCCAATGGCTATGGTGCGCTATCTCCAGATGGGTATTCAATGACTTCTGTTATAATTGCTGAATTTGTTTTAACAGCATTTTTTCTGTTTATCATTTTAGGAAGTACAAGCAAAGATGCGCCTAGTAAATTTGCTCCCATTGCTATTGGTTTAGGACTTACATTGATTCATTTGATTAGTATTCCTATTTCAAATACATCTGTAAACCCAGCGCGTTCAACAAGTCAAGCACTTTTTGCTGGTGGAGATTATCCTGCACAACTTTGGTTGTTTTGGTTGGCTCCAATAGCTGGTGCAATAGTCGCCGGACTCATCTGTAAGGCTAGTAAAAAGTGTTGTGAGTAAATACAGGCGTGAAATTACAAAATATTCACTTCTGCTTCCAAAGGAATGCCAAAAATGGCATCAATAGCTTTTTGAATGGTTTGTGAGAGTTGAAGGATTTCTAAACCTGTAGCACCGCCATAATTGACAAGGACTAGGGCTTGATTTTTGTGAACACCATAGGTTCCAAAAGTTTTGCCCTTAAACCCTGCTGTTTCAATGAGCCAACCTGCTGGAATTTTTATTTCCTGTTCTGAAACAGGATAGTGTGGTATGTTTGGAAATTGTGAGTGTAATTCCTTAAATTTTGATGCTGTTACCACAGGATTTTTAAAAAAACTCCCACTATTTCCAAGACGTTTTGGGTTAGGAAGTTTGGATTGTCGTATGGCAATTACAGCTTTTGAAATATCTTGAATGCTTGGGTTGGCAATCCCCTTTTTTTCGAGTTCAGATAAAATAGCTCCATAGCTAGTTTTTAATTCATGGTTGGAATGAGTGAGCTCAAACGTCACTGAGGTAATGATATATTGTCCTTTAACCTCAGATTTAAAAATAGAATTTCGGTAATCAAACTTACAGTCTGTTTTCACAAAAGTCTCAATCTCTAGAGTTTGTAAATTTAGGACTTCGCACTCAATAAAAGTGTCTTTGAGTTCTACGCCGTAGGCACCAATGTTTTGAATGGGCGCAGTACCGACATTTCCAGGAATCAGAGATAGATTTTCTAATCCACCTAAATTTTGTTGTAATGACCAAAGCACAAAATCGTGCCAATTTTCACCAGCTGCAACTTTTACTTTAGTAGTTTTTTTACTTTTTGCACCTATTTCTATTCCCTTTAGATCCAAATGAACCACGAGACCTTCAATGTCTTTGGTCAGGAGCATATTGCTGCCACCACCAATGATGAGGAGCTTTTTGGAATTTGTCTTTAAAACAGCAATTAAATCTTGTATGGTTTTTATAGAAACAAAAGATTCTGCCTTAACGTCTATGCCAAAGGTATTGTATGGTTTTAGTGAAACATGCTGTTGAATCATCCTATTTTTTTAAATGCTTCAAGTCCTTTTTTGAGAATATTAACAGAGGCAATTAAATCTTCTTTTTTAAGTACATAAGCAATTCGTACTTGATTTTCTCCTAACCCTTTTGTAGCATAAAACCCTGCAGCTGGTGCAACCATTATGGTTGCATTGGCGACTCTAAATTTTTCTAGGAGCCATTGTGCAAAAGCATCAGCATTTGGAATGGGAAGTTCTACAATACAATAGAAAGCACCTTTTGGTATTGCAACATTTACACCCTCAATATGTTGAAGTTCTTGAACTAAAACGTTTCTCCGTTCTACATATTCCTCAATAACATTTTCAAAATACGAATTTGGAGTGTCTAGAGCTGCTTCGCTTGCTATTTGTGCATATGTAGGGGGAGAGAGTCGAGCTTGAGCAAATTTTAAAGCTGTATCGCGAACACTTTTATTTTTTGTTACCATACACCCAATTCGTGCACCACACATGCTATATCGTTTCGATACAGAATCTATCATTATTGCGTGTTCTTCCAAACCTTTAACGGCCATGATGGAATGGTGTTTGTGACCGTCGTATGCGAATTCTCGGTATACTTCATCAGCGATTAAAAACAAATCATGTTTTTGGACTAATTTTGTAAGTTGTAAAATCTCTTCTTTACTGTATAAGTAGCCAGTTGGATTTCCAGGATTACATATAAGAATTGCCTTTGTTCTTGGTGTAATTAGCGCTTCAAAAGTTTCAATTGATGGAAGTGCAAAATTTAAATCAATTTCAGAAACAACAGGAACAACATTAACGCCTTGTGCAGTCGAAAACCCATTATAATTGGCATAAAATGGCTCTGGAATGATGACTTCATCTTCTGGATCCATAATACTACCAAAAGTAAAAAGCAATGCTTCGCTACCCCCTGTGGTCACGATGATGTCGTCAGCATTTACTGTAATATGATGTTTATTGTAGTAGCGTGCCAATTTCTGTCTGTAGGTTTCTGAGCCTTCTGATCGACTATATGCCAATACATTAAGGTTGTTGTTTTTCACAGCTTCTAATGCCACTTTTGGTGTTACAATATCAGGCTGTCCAATATTTAAGTGATACACATGTACGCCTTCCGATTTAGCTAATTCAGCATATGGAACCAGCTTTCGGATAGGTGAGGCAGGCATATTAAGACCTTTATTTGAGATTTTTGGCATATCAATTTCTATTGAAGTTTATGGTACAAATTTATTTAAAGTTCAGGGAAAATAAAATCTTATCAAATTTAATTATACAATTTTATAAATATGATATCATCTATATAAAAAAAAGCATCTTTTTTTAAGATGCTTTTTAATGATGACATAAGTCAATGTCTTATTGTTCTACAACGCTTTTTTTAGTGGATTTCATCACGCTAGTTGTTTTGTTTGGGTCAATAACAGTCCCTTTAATTTTAAGCGCTACAGTAGGCGTATCTGCATTTGAGGTAACGGTAATAGTTTTTCGTATAGGATTAACTCTATTGGTGTCGTATTTAACTTGAATTTCACCAGACTCACCAGGTAAAATTGGGCCTTCAGGTTTTTTTGGAACTGTACAGCCACAACTTGATTTTACTTTAGAGACAATCAATGGGGCATTTCCAGTATTGGTAAACTTAAAAACTCTAACCCCATCAGCGCCTTTTTCTATTGTTCCGTAATCAATAACCTTGGATTCAAATTCAATTTTTGCAGTTTTTTCTTGTGCATAGGCTGTATGCAAGGCAAAAACGCTAAGTAGTAATAATGTGCATAGTTTTTTCATGGTAGTGAAATTTTAGTTGAATTGTAAATTTAAAGACTTTTTTATAAAATCAAAATTTGTACTCATATAATTCTAGTTTATTTAATTTTAAAGAACCTAAAATATGAGTACTTTTGTAAACTTTAAAGACAAAAATCGTTCCAAAAATATGAATATCCCATCAAAATATGATGCACAACAGGTAGAACAGAAGTGGTATGACTATTGGATGAAACACCAGTATTTTCATTCAAAACCAGATAAAAGAACGCCGTATACAATAGTTATTCCGCCACCAAATGTGACTGGAGTTTTGCATATGGGGCATATGCTAAATAATACCATTCAGGATGTTTTAATTAGACGTGCGCGTCTTATGGGTAAAAATGCCTGTTGGGTGCCTGGTACAGATCATGCCTCAATAGCAACAGAAGCCAAAGTTGTTGCGAAACTTAAAGAACAAGGTATTAATAAAAATGATTTGTCTAGAGATGAATTTATGAGTCATGCTTGGGACTGGACCAACGAGTATGGTGGTGTGATTTTAAATCAATTAAAAAAACTTGGGTGTTCATGCGACTGGGAGCGTACGAAATTTACGCTAGACGATGATATGAGCGAATCGGTGATATCTGTATTTGTAGACTTATTTAATAAAGGACTCATATATAGAGGATACCGCATGGTAAATTGGGATCCAAAAGCACAAACAACCCTCTCTGATGAAGAAGTTATTTATGAAGAGCGTCAAGGGAATCTTTATTATATTGAATACGCTATTCAAGGTAGCGATGAAAAACTCACTATTGCCACCACACGACCAGAAACTATTTTGGGTGATTCAGCAATATGTATCAATCCAAACGATGAACGTTTTTCTCATTTAAAAGGTAAAAAAGCAATTGTTCCTTTGTGTGATAGAGTCATTCCAATTATTGCGGATGAATATGTCGATATGGAGTTTGGAACTGGTTGTTTGAAAGTTACTCCTGCACATGATGAAAATGACAAGCTGTTAGGAGACAAACACCAATTGGAGGTTATTGATATTTTTAATGCAAATGCAACGCTAAATAGCCATGGCTTACATTACGAGGGCAAAGATCGTTTTGTGGTTCGTAAGGAAATTTCTAAAGAACTACAAGCCAAAGGGTTTTTGATAAAAACAGAACAACACATACACAAGGTTGGTACTTCCGAGCGTACCAAAGTTGTTATAGAACCACGCCTGTCGGATCAATGGTTCTTAAAAATGGAAGACTTGGCAAAACCTGCTTTGGATGCTGTTTTGAACAACGAAACTGTAAAATTATTTCCAAAAAAATTCAATAACACCTACCGCCATTGGATGGAAAATATTCGCGACTGGAATATTTCTAGACAATTATTTTGGGGACAACAAATTCCAGCCTATTATTATGGGAATGGTAAAGATGATTTTGTAGTTGCCAAAACAAAAGCAGAAGCACTCAAATTGGCTCAAAGTAAATCACAAAATTCTTCCATTCGTCTAGACGATTTAAAACAAGATTCAGATGTTTTGGACACATGGTTCTCATCTTGGTTATGGCCAATTTCAGTTTTTGATGGAATAAGAAACCCTGAAAACGAAGAAATTAATTATTATTATCCAACAAATGATTTGGTTACAGGACCAGATATTTTATTCTTTTGGGTGGCAAGAATGATTGTTGCTGGATTTGAGTTTAAAGACGAAAAACCTTTTGAAAATGTTTATTTAACAGGTTTGGTGCGCGACAAACAACGCCGAAAAATGAGTAAATCTTTAGGCAATTCTCCAGATGCATTACAGCTTATAGAACAATTCGGAGCCGATGGTGTTCGCGTTGGGCTTTTATTGAGTTCTGCTGCGGGAAACGACTTATTGTTTGACGAAGCACTTTGTCAACAAGGAAAAGGATTTGGAAATAAAATTTGGAATGCATTTCGACTTATTCAAGGATGGGAAATTACAGATATTGACCAACCCGAATATGCAAAAACTGCTTTAGATTGGTACGCTTCAAAGTTTCAAAAAGTACTTGCCGAAATTGAAGACCACTTTAGTAAATACCGTTTGAGCGATGCGTTGATGTCTATCTATAAATTAATATGGGATGATTTTTGTTCCTGGTTATTAGAAATGATTAAACCCGCTTATGGTGAACCAATAGATAAAAAAACATATAACCAAGTGGTGGAAATATTGGAGCAAAATCTAAAAATTTTACACCCCTTTATGCCATTTTTAACTGAAGAAATTTGGCATTATTTGAAGCAGCGTACACCAGAGCAAGCGCTAATTGTTTCGAGTTGGCCAGGTTCACAACCTATAAATACTTCACTATTAAAAGAATTTGAATTTGCCTCGGAAGTGATCTCGGGGATAAGAAATTTGAGAAAACAAAAACAAATTCCTTTTAAAACTGCAGTGGAACTTCATGTCATTAATAATGGTAAAAACTCTAAGACTTTTGATGATTTAATTTCAAAACTTGGTAATATTTCTACAATTAGCTATACAGATTCTAGTGTTGATAAAGCATTTTCATTTCGTGTAAAATCCAACGAGTATTTTCTAGTAGCAGATATTGCCATTGATTTAGAGGCTGAGGTTTCAAAACTTGAAGAGGAATTGGATTACACAAAAGGATTTTTGGATTCGGTGCGAAAAAAACTTTCAAACGAACGTTTTGTTTCCAATGCTCCAGAACAAGTGGTCGCAAGTGAAAAGAAAAAAGAGGCTGATGCTTTAGCCAAAATTGAAACTATTAAGGCGAGTTTAAAAAATCTGAAATAAGCTTATTTTCGGTAAATAAGATATTCTTTAGCCAATTCTATGTAACGTTTTTTGGCTTCATCTTGAGTGATATCCTCTACCTGAAAAAGCGCATTTGTTTTAAATGCGTTAATGATGGCTTTACCTCTTTTTGGACGTGAGTAGTCGTTGGTTGCCTTTTTGTAAAACGCATACAATTTTAAAAGTGTATCTGCTGGAAATGGTTCCTCATGGTTGTTGATACTTTCTACAGCAGCTTGAAATTCTTTATCTAAATCGTCATTTATCATCTTAAAGTTCTGCAATGATACTCTCACCGCCTTTTACTTTTTGGTTTAGCTCTACTTTAAGTTTGGTATTCAAAGGTAAAAATAAATCTACTCTCGAACCAAATTTTATAAATCCAGCATCACTACCTTGAGTAACATTTTGGTCTTTTTGAGCATAATTAACAATTCTTCGTGCCAATGCACCAGCAATTTGTCTGTAGAGTACTTTTCCAAACATTTTATTTTCTACAACTACCGTTGTACGTTCATTTTCTTCGCTTGCTTTTGGATGCCATGCTACCAGATATTTCCCAGGATGGTATTTGCTAAAAAGTACTTTCCCTCCAATGGGATAGCGTGTTACATGAACATTAATGGGTGACATAAAAACACTAACTTGAAGGCGCTTGTCCTTAAAGTATTCTGTTTCCTCTACTTCTTCAATAACGACTACTTTTCCATCTACTGGTGAAATAAGATGTGCGTCGTTGTGTTTTGTATGTCTTTTAGGATTTCTAAAAAATTGCAAAATCAAAATTAAAAAAGTCAATAATGTGATTTGCAGAGTTTTTACCAACCATGGGATTTCTATGTTATCAAGTAATAAAAACAATCCACCTACAATAAGCAGAGTGATTACAATAATTTTTTGGCCTTCTTTATGAAACATAATTTAATAATCTTAAAAATAAATAAATAAATGGTGCAACAAATATTGCGCTGTCTAGACGGTCCAAAAGGCCACCATGTCCTGGCAAAATATTTCCGCTGTCTTTTACTCCAGCTTGGCGTTTGTATTTGGATTCGATAAGGTCTCCCAAAGTTCCAAAAACACTCACTATAACGCTTAGAATCAACCAGTTTGAAAATAGAAGAATATTTGTGACTTCAGAAATAAAGTAACTTCCGATGGCTGTAAAAATTATACCGCCAAGAAATCCTTCTACTGTTTTTTTTGGTGAAACACTTTCAAATAATTTTTGCTTACCAAAGTTTTTACCAACAATGTATGCAAAGCTGTCATTAATCCAAATGAGCGTAAAAACACCAATGATATTTTCTGGGCTATAATGTCCGAAATTATTAGCGATGAGTAACAAAAATAAAACACCTGTAGTGATATAAAATGTAGTATTGATATACCTATTGGTGAGAAGTTTTGGTAGACTTTTGCTAGAAAATAAATCTCGTATTAAAAAAAGCAAAACAAAAATAGCTACTGTTAAAAGTATTTGTATTGCTTCATCCAAACCATTGAGTGCACTATTAATAATATCCCAAAAAGCAAAAGAACCAAATAAAATTGAAAAAATAAAATAAGAAAGAATGTTGCGTTGTTCAATTAATTTATTGAATTCGAACAAACATAATATCCCAAAAATAAAAAGTAAGAAAATAAGTGCATATTGGTAATGTGCAGAACATACTAAAATGCTGACAAATAATGCTCCAAATATTATTCTTGTAAAAAGTTCCTTCAAAATAACGTTATAAATCTTCGAGCAGCAGAAGATATAAGTTTTTGGAGCTACTTCCGTAACTTAAAAAATTATCATCTTCTGTGGCTTTAAAATGTTTAATGGTTGTGATGTTTGTAGGAATATTTTTTTTGTTTTTTGCTTTTATGCCATGGAGACCTTCCCCAATGCTATTGACAATTTGACTTGTTGTGGCAAAAACAATAAAATTTTTGGGTAATTCATTTAGTTTTTTTTCTGCAATTTGATTTGATGAAATTAAAATAGAACCATCATTTGAAATGAGATACTCACAAGTAGTAAATAGAAAATGGCCCTCGTTAACGACTTCGACAGTATTCCAGTCAAAGTCTTTGAATTTTTTTTTAAGATCAGAATTTAATACTAAAGCAGGTTTTTCTTTCCAGTTATTTTCTTCTAATATTTTTTGAAGAAAAACATAGACTTCATTGATGTTTTCGGAATAAAGAAACTTACCTCCATTTTCATTAAAGTTGATGGTAAAAGATTCATCAATAGGAGTGTCTTTTTTCGGTAAAAACTTGTCCTCGCCCTTGTTTTTTTGGTGCTCCTTATCTGATTTAGAAATTGAACCAAATATTTTTCGAAATACACTCATTGATTAAACTAAGGCTGTTGATTAACTCAGTTTCAAATATAAAAAATTTAAAACGCCTACAGTTTAAAAAAGCATGATTTTTTTATTCCTCTTCCTCGCTATTATTTTCTTGGGTTGTTTCTTCTTTTTTAATTTCAAAAGGTCTTTTCCCAAAAATTGCCTCTAAATTGTCCTTAAAGATGACCTCATCTTTTAGTAATACTTCGGCTAACTCAATGAGTTTATCTTTATTTTTTTCAAGTAAAGCAATGGCTCGTTGGTATTGCTCTTCTATAATATCTGAAATTTCTTTGTCAATAAGCTCAGCAGTTTGCTCACTGTAAGGTTTCGTAAATCCATACTCATTCTGACCAGAGGAGTCATAATAGGTAAGATTCCCAACTTTGTCGCTCAAGCCATAAACAGTTACCATAGCTCGTGCTTGTTTAGTAACTTTTTCCAAATCGCTTAAAGCTCCAGTTGATATTTTATCAAAAATTACTTTTTCAGCGGCTCTACCTCCAAGTGCTGCACACATTTCATCCAACATTTGTTCTGGTCGTACAATAAGGCGTTCTTCGGGCAAATACCATGCAGCTCCCAGAGATCGACCTCTAGGAACAATTGTTACTTTAACTAGTGGAGCAGCATGTTCTAGCATCCAACTTACTGTGGCATGTCCAGCTTCATGAAAGGCAACTGCTTTTTTCTCTTCTGGAGTAATAATTTTATTTTTCTTTTCTAATCCTCCAATTATTCGATCTACCGCATCAAGAAAATCTTGTTTTTCAACAGCTTTTTTGTTGTTTCTAGCAGCAATAAGTGCGGCTTCGTTACAGACGTTTGCAATATCGGCGCCAGAAAATCCTGGAGTTTGTTTTGATAAGAAATCAGTGTCTAAATCTTTAGCTTTTTTCAAAGGCTTAAGGTGTACTTCAAAAATTTCTCTACGTTCTCTAATATCTGGTAAATCAACATAAATTTGACGATCAAAACGTCCTGCACGCATCAATGCTTTGTCCAAGACATCTGCTCTGTTTGTAGCGGCTAGTACAATTACATTTGTGTTAGATCCAAAACCATCCATTTCTGTCAAAAGTTGATTTAATGTGTTTTCTCGTTCGTCATTTGATCCAGAGAAATTACTTTTTCCACGCGCACGTCCAATTGCATCAATTTCATCAATAAAAATAATTGAAGGAGATTTTTCTTTGGCTTGCTTGAATAAGTCACGAACTCTAGAAGCTCCTACACCCACAAACATTTCTACAAAATCTGACCCTGACAGAGAAAAAAACGGTGCTTTGGCTTCGCCAGCAACAGCTTTGGCAAGCAAGGTTTTTCCAGTTCCTGGAGGGCCTACAAGCAATGCACCTTTTGGTATTTTACCTCCTAAAGCTGTATATTTTTCGGGGTTCTTAAGAAAATCTACAATTTCTTGAACCTCTTCCTTTGCACCTTCCAAGCCTGCTACGTCTTCAAATGTAGTTTTTGTTTCAAGTTTTTCATCAAATAGTTTTGCTTTTGATTTTCCAATATTGAAAATCTGTCCGCCTCCTCCTGGACCACCTCCGCCAGACATTCTACGCATGATAAAAATCCATATTCCAATGATGAGTACAAATGGAATGATAGATAATAATAGGTCACCAAAAGCATTTGTTTCTGTTCTAAAGTTCAACTCTGTGTCCAAATTTCGTTCAAGAATAGTGTCTTCTAACTGTTTTTGAAATAATTGCACATCTCCAAATTCAAACTTATAATTTGGCGAAGTCCCTATTGGAATAAGATTTTGCGTTTGTGTTTTGCTATGTATTTGTTTTTTTGCTGCTTTATCATTCAGGTAAACCAAAGCTTCACGCTTATTTACAATTTCAACTTTTTGAACATCACCATCTTTTAGAAATTTAAAAAACTTAGAGGGTGTTGTGGTGACTCCATTTGATGCGCCAAATCCACCCGAAAATATGTTAAATACTAAGAATAAACCAATAACGATTCCATACACCCAATAGGCGTTAAACTTAAAATTCTTTGGATTTTTGTCTTTTGACATATAAAAATGTTTTAGTAACTTGTTTCTATTTCAGTAATTTTTGCATCGCCCCAAAGGTTTTCAATGTCATAATATTCTCTTTTATGTTTTTGAAACACATGAATAACCACATTGATATAATCCATCAAAATCCACTCTGCATTTTCTGTTCCTTCAATATGATAAGGCTTTTCATGAGCAGCTTTACTGACTTTTTTTTGTATCGAATTGACAATCGCATTCACTTGTGTATTAGAATTTCCATCGCAGATAATGAAATAGTCACACACAGTGTTTTCTATACTTCTTAAATCTAATATGCTAATGTTTTGGCCTTTTACATCCTCAATGCCATCAATTATTAGGGCAATGAGCTGGTCTGGGTCAGAGATTTGTTTTGTCATATATTCAAATTACATTGCAAATTTATTCTTTTTTTGGGTCTAATTACTTTTTATTCTCTTAATAATATTATAATTAATTATAAATTTACATATGCAAATTATCAAACTCAATGCCATTGATTCCACAAATCAGTATTTACATGATTTGATTGGTAAAATTTCATTGGAAGATTTTGCTGTTGTAACAGCAAGATATCAAACAAAAGGACGAGGGCAAAGAGCAACAACTTGGCAATCTGAAAAAGATAAAAACCTAATAATCAGTGTATTAAAAAAAGAAATTGACTTAAATCCCCAACGCCAGTTTTTGCTCAACATCGTTGTTTCTTTAGCACTTTTTAAAACTCTTGAGACACTTCAAATCCCTAAACTTTCTATAAAATGGCCAAACGACATTTTGTCACATGACAAAAAAATCGCTGGCATACTTATTGAATTAATATTGAAAAAAAATACCATTGACAAAGCCATAATTGGTATTGGTTTGAATGTTAATCAAACAAATTTTAAAGAATTATCATCTGCATCTTCTCTACAAAACATAACTGGTATTCACTACGATTTGGACGAATTGTTGCATAAATTATTGGAGAATTTCAAATACTATTTTTCCATAAAAAACACTGCTGAACTCTGGACAACATACGAGAATCTACTTTTTAGAAAAGACAAACCTTCCACTTTTGTTGGCCTTAGTGGTGATTTATTTTCTGGAATAATAAAAGGAGTTTCTCAACGAGGAAAACTGATGGTTAAAACCGAAAATTCTATTGAAGAATTTGATTTAAAATCAATAAAATTACTATACTAAACTGCTTTTGGAATATTGACTGCTAGGGTTTCAATAAATTTTGAAATAGGTCCTTTAATCATCATCGCCATCATCGGATTAAAGTCTCCATTAAAATTAAGTTGAACTTCACTTTCGCTGTCATTAACTGCAGAAATATTGGCTTGAAGCGAGAAATCTAATTTTCCACCTGCTGCACCTAGCTTGATAGAATTTGGCGGATTTTCCTCTTTTTTTTGTAAAACAATCTCAGGCATTCCACTTAGTGCAAAAATAAATTTATCATCATCTAATAATTCAAATTTACTGATATTATCTGGCATTAAAGCTTCAAAATTTTTCACATCTGAAAGAAAATCATATACGTTTTCAACAGATTTTGAGACGGTTATTTTTGGTGATTCTAAATTCATAATTAGGTTGTTTTATGACCATTCAGAGGGGTTTGCATTCCACTGAGAAAGTACGTTTGATTCTTTTTCATTAATAAAGTTAGTATCCAAAGCTTGTTCTAGTAAATTTTCATAATTACTAAGCGTGTACAAATCGAGTTTTTTTTCCTCAAAATTCTTTTCAGCAACTTCAAAACCATAACTAAAAATAGCCACCATACCTTTGACTGTTGCACCAGCAGATTTTAGCGCATCAACAGCAGCTAAACTACTTTTACCTGTACTTATTAAATCTTCAACTACTACTACATTTTGACCTTTTTCTAGGTGGCCTTCAATTTGGTTTTTTCGCCCATGTTTTTTTGGCTCTGGTCGCACATAAACAAATGGTAAACCAAGTTCTTCTGCAACTAAAGCTCCAATTCCGATAGCACCAGTAGCAACCCCAGCAATGACATCTGGTTTTCCATATGTAGCTTCAAGTTTTTTTGCCATTTCACTTTTGATATAATTTCTTATAGCCGGATAAGAAAGTACCATTCTATTGTCGCAATAAATTGGCGATTTCCAACCAGATGCCCAGTTAAATGGTGTTTTTGGGTTTAATTTTATAGCATTGATGTGAAGTAAAACTTCAGCGGTTTTTTTGGCAGTATTTTTATCAAAAATCATGTGCCAAAATTATTAAAAAATACTACATTTACTTCAGTTTAATGTGTTTTTAATTAACAATGCAAAAAATTTTTGTTGGTAATAAGCCAATTGTACTTACCACTAAGGTAGAACCTGAATCAGATTTTAAAAATTATTTGATTGATACTGTTGATATCAACAAGGTACTTCATAATCTAAAAAAAGAAAAATATAAGTCCATTAGATTAATTGATGTTAATGATGAAGTTTTGCTAAAGAAGTTCTTGCGTCTTCTGCCAAATATTGTCGCTGGAGGCGGTAAGGTTATTAATTCAGACGGAAAAATTCTGTTTATTTTCCGTAATGGAAAATGGGATTTACCCAAAGGAAAAGCTGAGCAAAAAGAAACAATTGACCAAACTGCACTTCGGGAGGTTGAAGAAGAAACAGGTGTAAAGGGACTTTCAATTACAAAACCACTCGAAATCACATATCATATCTTTAAAAGAAATGATCAATATTTTATCAAAAAAACCTACTGGTTTGAAATGTTTTCAGATTACATTGGCGATTTAAAACCTCAAATAAAAGAAGGGATTACCAAAGTAAAATGGGTAGGTCCAAAAAAACTAAAAAAAGTCAAAAAGAATATTTACGCCAACATCGAAGCACTGATTTAAAAAAGAAATTTTCCTTTAGTTCTTTCTAATCCTATTTATTGCTTTATTTTTGCCGCTTAATTTTTATTAAGATGAGAGAGTTTATCCGCAGACGTTCGGCAAATGCAAAAAATGATATTTTAAGTGGCCTAACAGTGGCTTTGGCTTTGGTGCCAGAAGCTGTTGCTTTTGCATTTGTTGCAGGAGTAGATCCTTTGGTAGGCCTGTATGCTGCTTTTATGATTGGTTTAATCACTTCAATTTTTGGTGGTCGTCCAGGTATGATTAGTGGTGCAACAGGCGCATTGGCCGTTGTAATGGTAAGTTTGGTGGCTCAGGGTAATGCCATGGGTGAGCCCACAGAAAATTTAGGATTATATTATTTGTTTTTAACCGTTATTTTGATGGGTTTTATTCAAATTCTTGCGGGTGTATTGAAATTGGGAAAATTTGTTCGACTGATTCCTCATCCAGTAATGATGGGTTTTGTTAATGGACTCGCCATTGTTATTTTTCTCTCTCAAATAGGAATGTTTAAAACTTCGGGAATTGATGGCCTTGTTTGGATGCAAGGACAAGAACTCTGGACCATGATAGGACTTGTGGCCCTTACAATGGGTATTATGTTTGGACTCCCAAAACTCACAAAAAAACTCCCTGAAGCTTTAATTGCTATTTTGGTAGTTTCAATGCTTGTTATTTTTGGAGATTTAGATGTAGCTACTGTTGGAAGTTTTATTAGAGATGGGGGAGGAGAAGGCCTCAAAGGTGGTCTTCCTCAATTTCAATGGGCTATTTATGAGGTCATTCCATTCAATTTTGAAACACTCCGTTTTATTGGTCCTTATGCCGTAATACTTGCTGCCATTGGACTTATTGAATCCTTGATGACGCTAAATCTTATTGATGAACTTACAGAAACTCGCGGAAATTCCAACAAAGAATGTATTGCTCAAGGTAGCGCTAATGTTGTCACAGGACTTTTTGGTGGAATGGGAGGTTGCGCCATGATTGGACAGTCCATCATCAATATCAAAGGAGGCGGTAGAGGTCGACTTTCTGGAATTGTTGCCGCTCTTGCACTTTTGGCTTTTATATTATTTGCGTCCAATTTGATAGAACAAGTACCAATTGCTGCACTTGTTGGAGTCATGTTTATGGTGGTTATAGGAACATTTGCATGGTCGAGTTTTAGAATTATGAATAAAATTCCTGTAGCCGATGTTTTTGTTTTAATTTTAGTTTCTACGGTAACTGTATTTTTTGATTTAGCAATTGCTGTAATCTCAGGGGTAATTGTGAGTGCTTTAGCCTTTTCTTGGGAAAATGCAAAACGTATTCGAGCACGAAAACGCATTAAACCCGATGGGACAAAAGTATATGAAATATGGGGGCCATTATTTTTTGGTAGTATAACGGCCTTCAACCAGAAATTTGACATCAAAAATGATCCTGATGCTGTAGAAATTGATTTTGTCGAATCTAGAATCAGTGACCATTCTGCCATTGAAGCAATTTTTAATTTGGTGAATAAATACAACAGCGCAGGAAAAACAATTAAACTCAAACATTTAAGCCAAGATTGTAAAATACTTTTGTATAAATCAAGTCCAATTTTTAAGGAGGTCATTATAGAAGCCATTGATGATCCACGTTATCATTTGGCTGAAAATCCAGAAGCCTTTACCAAAGGGCTTTCGGAATACTCACTATAAATTATTTTAAGTTAACCGCTGGAGGCACCATTTTTTTATAATCCCCATTGTAATGAATGATTTCACGTACAATTGAAGAGGAAATAAATGAAGTTTCTACAGATGTCAGTAAGAAAACGGTTTCAATATCACCAATGTTTCTATTGGTATGGGCGATGGCTTTTTCAAATTCAAAATCAGCAGGATTTCGAAGTCCTCTTAGAATAAAATCGGCGTTAATTTCTTTACAAAAATCAGTAGTCAAACCAGAGTAGGTCATGACTTTAATTTTTGAATTCCCTTCAAATGTGTTTTCAATAAAGGATTTGCGTTCTTCTAATGAAAACATATAATCTTTTGCAGAATTTTCGCCAATAGCAACAATCACTTCATCAAAAAGCGTTACCCCACGATTGATAATATCGCAATGCCCTAGCGTAATCGGGTCAAAAGATCCTGGAAAAATTGCACGTTTCATACGGTAAAGTTAAACATTTTTAGCTAGTGCTTCTTCAATGGCATTTGTAAAGAGTTCAGACAAGCTGATTCCTGCACAAGCCGCTTGCTGAGGTAGAATACTTTCTTCAGTCAATCCAGGGACGGTATTCATTTCCAAAAAATAGGGCGTATCGCCTTTAAAAATAAATTCACTTCTAGAAAAGCCATCCATTTTTAGTATTTCATAAATGGATTTGGCCATTGTTCTTACATTGTCCTCTTGTTTTTTGGAAATACGTGCTGGTGTGATTTCTTCTGATTTTCCTAAATATTTGGCTTCATAATCAAAAAAATCATTTTCTGAAACAATTTCTGTAATGGGTAAAACTAGCACTTCGCCCTGGTAACGCAGCACACCCACAGAAACTTCCGTTCCGTCCAAAAACGACTCAATAATCAATTCATCGTCATGTTCAAAAGCAATGTCTATCGCCGATTGAAGGGCTTCAATTTTATGCACTTTAGTTACTCCAAAACTACTTCCAGCACGATTGGCTTTTACAAAACAAGGCAATCCCACACGATCTAATATGGCTTTGGCATTGACGTTATCGCCCTTGTTTAATGGGTATGAAATTGCGGTAGGGATGTCATAGGCCTTGAGTACATTAAGGCAATCTCTTTTGTTGAACGTTAGTGCCGCTTGATACATCCCACAACTTGTATGCGGAATGTCCAACAATTCAAAATAGGCCTGCATAAATCCATCTTCACCCGGCGCCCCATGAATGGCATTAAACACACAATCGAAATGAACAATTTCGCCATTAATGGCAATAGAAAAATCACTCATATTGATGGGCAATTCTTCTCTGTTGGGAGCCATATATACCCACTTGTCTTTAGAAATATGAATGCAATATGCGGCATACATTTCTTTTGGAAGATGCTGAAAAACAACCTGTCCACTTTTAAGTGAAATGGCAGATTCGCTGGAAAATCCACCCATGATGATGGCAATGTTGTGTTTCATAAATTGAATTTATGCTGTAAAAATATCATTTTTTTATAGACCTTGTTTTTATTTTTTTAAATTATTGATTTTCAGTTATTCATAAATAAAACGATGCTATATGCTTTATTTTTTGGGTTTTAAAAATAATTTCAATTAAATTTGTATCCAAATGAATACACTCCAAATCCATGTACTTTATTGAAAAAACTATAGAATTTGACAAATGGTTAAGGAAATTAAAAGATTTAAAAATAAAAGCAAAAATTTTATTTAGAATCCAAAAGCTAGAAAACGATGAGCATTTTGGGGACTGTAAATCTGTTGGAGATGGAATTAGTGAGTTAAGATTAAACTATGCAAAAGGGTATAGAATTTATTTTAAGAAAAAAGATAGGAAAATCATTATTTTATTAATTGGTGGAGATAAGTCATCGCAACAAAAGGATATAAAGAAAGCCAAAGAACTTTGGAAGAAATTAAAAAAATAAAAAATGGACACATCAAAATTTGATATTGCAGACTATTTAGACAGTAATGAAATGATTGCAGAATACCTTAATTCTGTTTTAGAAAAAGGGGATAATTCTGATGTTATTGTAGCACTTGGACATATTGCTAAAGCCATTGGTATGACCAAAATTGCAGAAGAAACAGGATTAAGTAGACCTAGTTTATACAAAGCTTTATCTGTTGGAGCACAACCACAATTTTCTACAATAATGAAAGTTTTAAAAGCTGTTGGTGGACAAATTAGAGTCAATCCAGTATCGGCTTAAATGTAAAAACTTGCCTAACTATACAGTTGGTTTTGTGTATTTTCTTAAGTTATTGATTTTCAATAACTAACATAAAAAACGCTATTTTTTAATATTTTTGTTTTGGTTTATTATACTTTTTTTTATAGTTTTTAACCTGATTTTAGGCCCAAGAAATCTACATTCTGCAATAGGAACGCCTACGTTTTTCAGTTGTATATTTTTGATTTTTAGGTAGTTAGCCAAACACTTTTGGTGTTTGATGCGACAATTTTTATGCAAACAAGATTTGCACTACTTTTTTTAAACACAACCCCAGCTTCTGTGCCATTCCTAAAGTTGGGGTAAAAACAAATTTGGAATGGTAAATAATTTAAATCATTTGTTATTATGAAAAAAAAATTAAATCTAAATCACAAGGGAAGTTATAATTTTATTCAAAACAACATTTTATCGATTTTTACTCTTTTCGTTTTATTTACGACTATGTTAACTATTTCATGTTCCGATAAAATCATGAATTAAATAATCAAAATAGTGAAGAAAAAATAAATAAGTTATTTGATTTAGTGGATTCAAAAATAGAGAACAAAAGTCAAGTTTTACGACAACAAAATGGTGATAAGGTTATTCAAAAGGCTATAACGTTTTTGGTTATTAGGGATAATAATACTGGAGAAATTAGTCTAGCAAATTTTAAGGAAGAAGATTACTTTGCCCCAATTGCAGATGTGTTTGATAATTCAACCTCATCACAAACTCAATATATGGATGACTACACAGTAAGCTGTAGTGGTGGGTCAGGTGGAGACTGGGAGTCTTCGTGTGGTGGGAAATTTAGTTGTGGAAAGTTAATTGCAAAATGTCTTGACCAGGGAGGGTGTGCTAGTATCTGTAGTGCTAAATCTTCTATCGAATTTAACGGCAATAAATTTTTAGATATTGATATCTCAGACCAATTAAATATTAGAGAAATAGATCTTAGTAATTTCTCAGCAGTAAAAATTATTAAAACAACTTATTAATAAGATTTTTAATTTAATAACCCTGAATTTTTTTCAAATTTGAAATTTTTTTAGGGTTTTTTATTTGTCTAATTTTTCCGTCAATTATTACTTTTAAAAGAGATTATGGAGCGTTTGGCTCACATAAAACGTTAATGAAAACCACCAATTTTTATAGCAGTTTTTAGAAAACACTTCAATTGTATTAGCATTCCAAAAATACTTCACGCTTTTCTCCCAAAAAAATGTTTAGCTTTGCTAAAATTAGACCCATGAATTTTTTAAAGTTTTTATTTAGTAGATCATTAGTTAAACAAATTGGTTTGGCTATTGTGGCTTGTATTGTTTTTGCATTTTTAACGCTTAAATGGTTAAAATCCTACACCAACCACGGCGCATTTGTAGAAGTCCCCAACTTAGTAGGTTTGTCTTTAAATGATGCTGAAATTACGCTAGATAATTTTGACCTCAGAACACAAGTTCAAGATTCTTCTAATTATAATCCAAAATATCCTTCGGGAGCTGTAATAGAACAAGAGCCATTGGCCGGGGCCAAAGTCAAAGAAAACAGAAAAATATATTTGATTTTAAACCCTTCAGATTATAGAAATGTTCTAGTGCCCAATGTTATTCGTAATACACTACGCCAAACACGTCCAACCTTAGAAGCCCTTGGTTTTAAAGTTGGAGAATTGATTTATGTGAATGATCTTGGAAAAGATGAGGTCATAGAACTCCGTTTTAGAGGGCGAAAACTTAATCCTGGCGATATGATTAGAAAAACATCAACTATCGATTTGGTTCTTGGAAATGGAACTCGAAAATCAAATTAATGGAAACACCTCTAGACTATAATCTAGCTCAACAAGATCTACATGAGCATTATGCTTTTACGGTTGATAAAGGCCAACAACCGCTACGTATTGATAAATATTTGATGAATTTTGTTGAAAATGCAACACGCAATAAAATTCAAGCGGCTGCAAAAGCGGGTCATATTTTTGTGAATGATATTGTTGTTAAATCTAATTATAAGGTTAAGCCAAACGATCAAATTCGTGTATTATTTGAGTATCCTCCACATGAAAATTTATTAATTCCAGAAGATATTCCAATTGATATAGTTTTTGAGGATGAACATTTACTGGTGGTGAATAAACCCGCAGGCATGGTGGTTCATCCTGGACATGGTAACTATTCTGGAACATTAATAAATGCCCTTCTTTTTCATTTTGAGCATTTACCCAATAACAGTAGCAATCGTCCTGGACTAGTTCATCGCATTGATAAAGATACAAGTGGACTTTTGGTAGTTGCCAAAACAGAACAGGCCATGACTCATTTGTCTGCTCAATTTAAAGCCAAAACAAGTGAACGTTCTTATACGGCTTTGGTATGGGGTAATGTTGAAGAAGAAAAAGGCACTATTGAAGGCCATATTGGTCGCCATCCAAAAAATAGACTTCAAAATACAGTTTTTGAAGGCGATGAGGCCGATAAAGGAAAACCTGCCATTACTCATTTTGACGTTTTGGAACGCCTGGGTTATGTTACTTTAGTACGCTGCAAACTTGAAACTGGCCGTACACACCAAATTCGCGTTCATATGAAACACATTGGACATACATTATTTAATGATGAACGTTATGGCGGTGAAAAAATATTAAAAGGTACCACCTTTACCAAATACAAACAATTTGTAGACAATTGTTTTAAAGTTTTGCCACGTCAAGCATTACACGCCAAAACTCTAGGGTTTGTTCATCCAAAAACAGAAGAATTTATGTCTTTTTCTTGTGAATTACCATCTGATATGGAACAATGTATTCAAAAATGGCGCGACTATGCCAAACACGCTCAATAGTATCAACCATTTGTTTTGTTGATAGTTGTATCAATAAGATTGAGTTCTAGAGTTTTTGTCTTCCAAAATTTGTTGTTATTTTTGGATAACAAACATTACGCACTATGAAACTTGTTATTTCTCCAGCCAAATCTTTAAATTACGAGAGAGAATTGCCAACTGGCTTTAGTTCAGAAAGTTGCTTTTTGAATGAAGCCACACAATTGAATGAACTCTTAAAAAAGAAATCACCACAGGCACTTTCTGATTTGATGCATATTTCGGAAAAACTAGGAGAACTCAATTATAATCGTAATCAAGGATGGTCTTTGCCTTTTACCTCCGATAATGCACGACAGGCCATTTATGCGTTTAGTGGCGATGTGTATAGAGGCTTGGATGCGTATTCTATTTCTGAAGAAAAACTAGATATTTTGCAAGATACTGTTCGTATTATTTCTGGACTTTATGGCTTGTTAAAACCTATGGATTTGATCCAGCCCTACAGATTAGAAATGGGAACAAAATTTCCTGTTGGAAAACATATAAACCTGTATGAATTTTGGCGTCAAAAAGTTACTACTGCGCTGAATGATGAAATGCAAGATGATGAATTGTTAGTTAATCTAGCCAGTCAAGAGTATTTTAAAGCTATAAACATCAAAGTTTTAAAATCGCCTTTAGTTCATGTGGATTTTAAAGAATACAAAAACGGCCAATATAAAACCATTGCTATATTTTCAAAACTTGCACGTGGACTAATGACCCGTCATATTGTAGAAACCAATGCCATATCCATAGAGGATCTCAAAACATTTAACGCAGAACGTTATGCTTTTGATGCCAATTTATCCACAGAAAATAAATTGGTATTTACACGCTAGGGTTTAAAGCGAATTGGTACTTCAAATTGCTGTGATTCTCTAGCTTCTTCACCACTTCCGTCACCTGGATTGTTATATATAATCAGTGTTCCTTCTTCAGCATGTTTAGGGTCAAACTCTAAAAGCGTCTTGAAGAGGACAGGGTCTTCTTTCATCCAATCCTCTGTGGTTGTTAAAAATCCCATACACAGCAATTTCCCTTGACGATCAATAACTTCTATTCGTCCAAGTTCACCCTCGCTAGCATGCCAAACTCCCATAGAATTAACCTGTACTTCTAGATGAGAGGTCACAACATCATAAGCATTTATACTAACTGATGGCCGCAATGGGGTATTGGTTTTACAATTAAAAATAAAGGAAAATAATACAAGAATATATAGTTCTAATTTCATAGTAACGAGATTTGGGTTTTACCAAAATTACTAAAATTACTTCAAAATATCATTTATAAATTCATCGATACGTTCTACACCTTTATGGGTCAAATGTTTAATAAATGCACTTCCAATAATAGCGCCTTTGGCGTAGGTTGTGGCCTGCAAAAAGGTCTCTTTATTTGAAATTCCAAAACCAACAATTTGTGGATTTTTCAGTTGCATGTTGGCAATACGTTTAAAATAATTTTGTTGGATAGTACCAAAATCACTTTGTCCTCCTGTTGTACTCGCGCTACTCACCATATAAATAAAGCCCTCTGAAATGGAGTCGATATAACGGATTCTTTCATCAGAAGTTTGTGGTGTAATTAGAAAAATATTTAAAAGTTCATATTTTTCAAAAATTGCTTTGTATTCCTCATGATATACGTCTGCTGGAAGGTCAGGGATGATAAAACCGTCTATTCCAATGTCTTTGCATTTTTGACAAAATGCCTCTACGCCATATTGTAACATGGGGTTAAAATAGCCCATCAAAACCAGAGGAATAGAAACAGATTTTCGAATGTCTTTAAGTTGCTCAAAAAGCAATTCGGTATGCATTCCATTCTTAAGCGCTTGTGTAGAGCTTTCTTGAATGGTTGGCCCATCGGCCAAAGGATCACTAAAAGGCAGTCCAATTTCAATCATATCGACACCACTGTTTTCCAATTTTTTAATTATTTCAACAGTATCATTAAGTGCTGGATATCCTGCAGAAAAATATATGGATATTAATTTCTTATCTTCTTTTAATTTCTTTTGAATTCTATTCATTGGGCTTATAATTTAAAATAATCAATATAGGTGTTGAGATCCTTATCGCCACGCCCAGAAAGGCATACCACCACAATATCATCAGGTTTAAAGGTTTTGTTTTCAAAAATAGCAAAGGCATGAGCGGTTTCTATTGCAGGAATAATGCCTTCCAATTGCGAAAGCGTTAGTCCAGATGTCATGGCTTCGTCGTCTGTAACGGGTATAAAATCCGCCCGTTTTGTAGTATACAAATGTGCATGCATGGGGCCAACTCCAGGGTAATCCAAACCTGCGGAGATAGAGTAGGGTTCTGTAATTTGTCCATCTTTTGTTTGCATCAAAAGGGTTTTGCTTCCATGAATAATGCCTTCTTTTCCTAAAATTGAAGTTGCTGCACTTTCGCCAGTTTCAACACCTTTTCCAGCGGCTTCAACGGCAATAAGGCCCACACGTTCATCATCTAAAAAATGATAATAAGCGCCAGCAGCATTACTACCACCACCAACACAGGCCACGACGTAATCTGGATTTTCAGTACCCTCTGCCGCTTTCAATTGCCATTTGATTTCTTCTGAAACAACCGACTGAAAACGCGATACCATATCGGGGTAGGGATGAGGTCCCACTGCACTTCCAATAATGTAATGGGTGTCCTCTGGATTATTAATCCAATCTCTAATCGCTTCGTTAGTGGCATCTTTTAGAGTACGACTTCCCGAAGTTGCTGGGCGAACTTCGGCGCCTAACATTTTCATTCGTGCAACATTTGGAGCTTGACGCGCAATGTCAATTTCACCCATATAAACAATACATTGCAACCCAGCCAAAGCACACACTGTAGCGGTGGCTACTCCGTGTTGTCCAGCACCAGTTTCTGCAATAATTCGTGTCTTTCCAAGACGTTTGGCCATCAAAATTTGTCCAATTGTATTGTTGACCTTGTGCGCTCCAGTATGACACAAGTCTTCACGTTTGAAATATATTCTTGTATTGTATTTTTCAGAGAAACGCTTTGCAAAATAAAGCGGTGTAGGCCGGCCAACATAATCTTTTAGGAGTTGATCAAATTCTGCTTTGAATTCTGGCTCTGCCATAATATTCAAATATTTTTGTTGTAATTCCTCAATATTTGGGTAGAGCATTTCTGGAATAAATGCCCCTCCAAATTGACCGTAATATCCTTTTTTATTCACGTGATAACTCATAGTCTTTCAATAAATTTTTTAAGTTTAATACTATCTTTTAAAGCAGGTTTTATTTCAAATTTACTATTCACATCAATAGCATAGCATCGCTTTGCAGCAGCACTATTTTTAAATTCATTTAGGGTTTCGATTTCTTCTAATCCAATTCCACCACTCAAAAAATAGGGTGTTTTTGAATCATAATTTTCTAAAATACTCCAATCAAAACAGTAACCATTGCCGCCAGGATTTGGACCTTTTGTATCGAATAGGAAATAATCGACATGGGCTTCAAAGGGCTTTAATTTTTTAAAATTGAAATTGTTTTTAACAGAAAATACTTTTATAATTTCTACATTTTTAGTTCTAATGTTTTTACAGAATTCTGCAGTTTCATCGCCGTGAAGCTGTACCACGTTTAAACCAAATTCATCAATATTTTTTGTGATAGAATCGGTAGATGCATTAACAAAAACACCAACTTTTTTTATGTTTTTTGGTATTTCGGAGATAGATTTTGAAACAAAACGTGGAGATTTTTCATAAAATATAAAACCCATATAATCCGGTTTGAGGGCAGAGACCTTCAAAATATTATCCTGATATTTCATGCCACATACTTTCAGTTTCATGACTCAAGGGCTTTTATAAATTCTGTTGCACTTTTTCCCGGATTATTTGTTTTCATAAAATTTTCACCAATCAAAAATCCCTGAAAACCAAAGGGTTGTAGTGCTTTTATGGCTTCAGTTGAGCTAATGCCACTTTCAGATACTTTCACAAATTCATTTGGTATGGAGTGGCTCAACTCTTTACTGTGTTTCAAATCCACTTCAAAAGTTTTTAGGTTTCTATTGTTGACCCCAATCATGTCCAAGCTAGGCATTAGTGCTTTTTGCAATTCTTCCTCATTATGAATTTCTAAAAGAATTTCTAAGTTTAATTGTTTGGCAATTTTTGATAAGTTTTGAATTTCTTCTCGAGAAAGTACCGCTGCAATGAGTAAAATAACATCTGCACCATAGGCTTTGGCTTCAATAATTTGATAAGGATCAATAATGAAATCTTTTCGTAAAAGTGGCAAATTGCAACTTGCACGTGCTACAAGTAAGTCTTCAAGATTTCCACCAAAAAATTTGGTGTCTGTAAGCACAGACATTCCACAAACTCCGGCAGTTTGATAGCCTTTGGCAACGTCCTGAATATTTAAACTTTGATTAATAACAGCTTTTGACGGCGATCGACGTTTGTGCTCTGCAATAATTCCAGATTTGCTTTCTGATAGTCGTTTTTTTAGTGAGTTTTTTGGTCTATCAAAAAGGACGGATTGCTCCAATTGAGCTACAGGTATTATTGATTTTTTGAGCTCAACTTCCTTTATTTTATCTTCAATAATACGTTTTAATATACTCATATTACACTGCAATTAATTGGGTTAAACATTTCTTGGCTTTGCCGCTCAACAGACTTTCTTTGGCAATTTCAAAACCATCTTCATGCGATACTTGTTTTGCAGTCGCAATGGCCAATCCTGCATTAGCACAAACCACATTATTTTGTGCTTCTGTACCCTTCCCAGAAATAATTGTTTCAAAGATTTTAGTTGCTTCTTCGACAGTGTTTCCGCCAAAAATTGCGTTAGGCGATATATTTTTGAGTCCTAAGCTGTTAGGAGAAAATATTAATTCTGAATGGTTTGAAGCAATTTTTGCATTGTTTGTTAGTGACAATTCATCGTAACCCCCTAAGTCATGAACAATGCTGTAATTTTTGTCAGTTTGTTGATACAAATAATTATAAAGTCGTAATAATTCAAGATTAAAAACCCCTACCATTTGATGCTTTGGGAATGATGGATTGACCATGGGCCCCAACATATTAAAAAATGTTTTGATGCCTAATGCTTTTCGAATTGGCGCAACGTTTTTCATTGCGGGATGAAACAGTGGTGCGTGTAGTACACAAATGTTTGCTGTTTCTATGGCCTGTTTGAGGTGGTTTGCATCATTTGAAAAGGTAACACCAATAGCTTCCAATACATTAGAAGATCCGCAGGCCGATGAAACACCATAGTTACCATGTTTAGCTACAGCCACACCAGCTCCAGCAGTTACAAAAGAAGATAATGTAGAAATGTTGAATGTATTTTTTCCATCTCCTCCTGTGCCACACAAATCAATGGGGTTATAGTCTTTCAAATCTACCGCAATACAAAGTTCTAGCAAAGCATCTCGAAATCCCTGAAGTTCTGCAACAGTTATGCTTCGCATCATATAGACGGTAAGAAAAGATGCAATTTGTGCCTGATTATAATCACCTTTTGAGATACTAATCAAAATTTGCTTCGCTTCATTGGCGCTTATGCTTTCGTGGTTTATAAGTCGATTTAAAAGTACTTTCATAATTATGAATTAATCCAATTTTTTAGCATTGTTTTTCCGTCTGGTGTTAGTACAGATTCTGGATGAAACTGAACTCCTTTGATATCAAATTCTTTGTGGCGAAGTGCCATGATTTGTTGGTTTTCATCAACACTTGTTATTTCTAAACATGTTGGAAGCTCGCCTTTTACAACCCAAGAGTGGTAACGTCCGACCTCGATAGTTGGAGGTAATCCCTTAAATAGAATTTCGTCTTTAGAAGTGATGTGTACTTTAGTCTGAATCCCATGATAAACAATGTCTAAGTTTTCAAGTGTTGCTCCAAATACTTCGCCAATGGCCTGCATTCCAAGACATACACCTAAAATACTTTTTGTAGAAGCATAGGTTTTAATAATGGGTTTCAAAAGACCTGCTTCATCTGGAATTCCTGGTCCAGGGGAGAGTACAATTTTTTCAAATGGCTCTACATCTTCCAGTTGCAATTGATCATTTCGAACAACGGTAACTTGGCAATTCAAATCTTCCAAATAATGAACCAAATTGTAGGTAAAACTATCGTAATTATCAATGACTAAAATATTTTTCATACTAAATGTTTTCTGCAAGTTTAATGGCTTTTGTAAGCGCCCCAAGTTTGTTATACACTTCCTGTAATTCGTTGCCAGAATTCGATTTTGATACGATTCCAGCACCTGCTTGCCAATGTAATTGTTGGTTTTTGCTCAAAAATGTTCGAATCATAATTGCATGATTATAATTGCCTTTAAAATCCATAAATCCAATAGCACCACCATAAAATCCACGACTGGTTTTTTCGTACTTTTCAATAAGCTCCATTGCTTTATATTTTGGTGCTCCGGACAGTGTTCCAGCAGGAAAGGTGTCGGCTACAATTTGCATGGTTGATGTTTTTTCTCGTACCGTTCCAATGACTTTACTTACTAAGTGTATCACATGCGAGAAAAATTGTATTTCTCTGTAATTTTCAACAGTAACATCCGTACAATGTCTGCTGAGGTCATTTCTAGCCAAGTCAACAAGCATGACATGTTCGCTGTTTTCTTTTTCATCTTTTACTAATTTTTGTGCCAATGCAGAGTCTTTCATATCATCTCCTGTACGAGCGAAGGTTCCAGCAATGGGGTGAATTTCTGCTTTTTTGTTTTTTACAACAAGTTGTGCTTCTGGCGAGCTTCCAAAAATTTTGAAACTTCCATAATCGAAATAAAATAAATAGGGAGAAGGGTTGATACTACGCAAGGCGCGGTAGACATTAAAATCATCACCTTTGAAATCTTGTTGAAATTTTCTTGATAACACTAACTGAAAAACATCACCACGCTGACAATGTGTTTTTGCAATTTCTACATGTTTTTCAAACTCTTCGTCTGTTAGGTTTGAATCAATTTTATTGATGGTTTCAAAATCATACAATGCAAAACGATCCATGGTAATGATATGATGTAATTCATCAATGTTACTTTCTTTTTCATAACAATGAGAAAAAATATAAGCTTCATTTTTGAAGTGATTAATGGCAATAATATTTTGATAAACAGCATATTGTATTTCAGGGATTTCTACAGAATTTTCTTTAGAATCGATATCAATGGTTTCAAAATACTTTATGGCATCATATGAAGTATATCCAAAAAGTCCATTGTTTATAAACTTGAAATCTTCATCATTTTCTATTTCAAATTGTGTTGTAAATTGGTGAATTTCGCTCGTAACTTCATTGTTTTCAACCTTGTAACTTTCTTTCGTTGAATCGGGAAACACTTTTGTTAAAGTATTTCCATGAATTTTGATAGAGGCCATTGGGTTGCAACATATATAAGAAAAACTATTATCATTTCCGTGATAGTCACTACTTTCTAAGAGCATGCTATTTGGAAATTTATCCCTTATTTTCAGATAAATACTCACTGGCGAAAGTGTATCTGCTAGTATTTTCTTGTAATGCGTTTTTAGCTTGTATGTCTTTTTCATCATAAAAAAAAGGCTTGTCGTGAAAGACAAGCCTTGATATTTTAATATACGAGGTGATTCACGACTTTTGAGATCGAGTTGTCCACCACCATGTATTTTGATTTTTTCTATTCATTTTCAAATCCAAATATAAGTTACTTTTTTTAGTCTACAAATATTTTTTTAATTAAAATGATAGATTAACGTTAAGGTCAAATTCATCATATATAGCACGATCTTTTAAATTATCAAAAAAGCTAGCAGACCCGTATTTAATATCAAACTTAGTGCGGTCAATTTTTAAATTAGCTGTAGCAGAATTTTCAGAAACTTTCATCTTAAATTTTACTTTGTTTGTGATGCCTTTAATAGTTAAATCAGCATTAACCATGTAATTTGCCCCATTTTGTATGAGTGAAGTAAAAATCAAACTTGCTGTTTTGTGCTTTTCAACTCCAAAGAAATCATCATCCTTTAGGTGTCCATCTAATTTCTTTTTATAATTACCCTCTAAATCTGTAGTGTTTATTGTGGACATATCTATGATAAATTTCCCACCAACAATAACATTGTCTTCAAAAGTAAGTGATCCTTTTTTTATCATTATTGTACCTTCATGCTGACCTGTAACTTTGTAGCCAGTCCATTTCACAATACTACTTTCTGTGTTGACTTCTTTGGTGATTTGAGATGTGAATCCAAAAAGGGAAATTGAGATTAAGGCAATGAATAAAATTTTAGATAGTTTCATAGTTTTAATTGAATATGTTTTTTACAAATTTCTAAATTTAATTTTAAAAATCGTAATTTAGTACCTCAAATTTTTGTTAATTTTTTTGATGAAATCTTTCGTTTATTTTGTTCAATTGCTATTCATTCTTGGTTGTGTGCCTAATGAAAATGAGTTGAAAATATATGATTTTCAGGGAGTTCAACCTTTTTTGCAGCAAAAAGACGAAAAAGTTCATGTTGTCAATTTTTGGGCAACCTGGTGTGCACCTTGCGTAAAAGAACTGCCTTATTTTGAGAAAATTCAAGAAAAATATATAAAAGATGTAGAAGTTATCCTTATTAGTTTGGATTTTCCAAGTCAATATGAAAACAAGTTGATTCCTTTCTTAGAAAAAAGACAATTAAAATCCAAAGTTATTGTTTTGGATGATGTCGATATGAATTCTTGGATACCCAAAGTTGATTCAAACTGGGATGGTGCTATACCTGTAACATTAATATATAATAGTAAAAATCATCAATTTTATCCGCAATCATTTACCTATGATGAATTAGCTATTGAAGTAGAAAAATTTTTAAATTAAGACAATGATAAATCTAAAATTATTTTTTTTAACATTATTAATTACAACAACGCTTTCAGCACAAAATGGCTATGACATTGGCGATGTTGCAACAGACTTTAAACTTGAAAATGTTGATAATAATTTTATTTCTCTTTCTGATTTTTCTGAAGCAAAGGGTTTTATTTTAATATTCACATGTAATACTTGTCCCTATGCAGTTGCCTATGAAGATCGAATAGAGGCCTTGAATAAAAAATATGCTTCATTGGGCTATCCAGTGGTTGCTGTAATGCCAAATAACACAAAAATTAAACCTGGGGATTCATTGGAAGCTATGAAAAAACGTACAATTGAAAAAGGTTTTACTTTTCCATATTTAATTGATAGAGAGCAGTCTATTTTTCCACAATATGGAGCTACAAAAACACCACATGTTTATATTTTAGAAAAAGTAAAAGGAGAAAATATAGTTCGTTATATCGGGGCTATAGATGATAATTACAAGAGCGCTTCAATGGTAAAAGTAAAGTATGTGGAAAATGCAGTTGAAGAATTGCTGAATAGCAAAGATGTTCATGTTGCAAAAACAAAAGCTGTAGGCTGCTCTATCAAAATTTAAAATAATTCACTTTAAAAAATGAAAAACTTAACACAAGAGCAATGGTCTGATGAACTTTCGAAGACTACAAATTCCAGAATACTAGATGTTCGTACAGAACTAGAAGTTGATGAAGGTAAAATCCCCAACTCTTTTAACCTAGACATTTATAAAGGACAAGCGTTTATTGATGAACTCGAAAAATTGGATAAAACCCTACATTATTTTGTGTATTGCAAGGCTGGAAGTCGTAGCGCTCAAGCTTGTGCAGTAATGCAACAATTGGGATTTGAATTCACATACAACCTAGAGGGTGGCTTTTCGCAATGGACAGGTGAAGTGGACTACTAAAAATTTAAAAACATATGAAAACATACACTTTATTCTTAGTATTTTGTATTTGCTTTTTGTTTAATTGCAAAGAAAGCAAGTCTCAAAGCTCAAGTCTAGTTACTGTGGAAGAAATGCAAGAACTTGTAAACTTTGAAGGTATGCAATTGGTTGATGTGCGTACGCCTTCAGAATTTGTTGAGGGTCATGTACCAAATGCACAAAATATTGATTTTTGGGATGCAAATTTTGATGAAAATATAGAAAAATTGGACAAATCCAAACCAATAATAGTGTATTGCAAATCAGGAGGCCGAAGTGCAAAATGTGCATCAAAACTAGCGGCTAAAGGTTTTGAAAAAATATATGACCTAAAAGGGGGCTTTTCGCAATGGAAATTTGAAGGAAAGGAAGTTCAAAATTAGCTTAACTCCACAAAGGACTTGGATACTTTTTTGCTTCGGTTAACTGAGCTAAAGTTTTCACGGCTGCGTCTTTGTCTTCATAATATGTTACACCAAACCATTGACTTTTTGCATCAATTACTTCAACGGAAATATGACCATTTTGCATCATTTCTTGAGCTACAAAGGGCAGGTATATTTCATTTCTCTCATGATTATCAATATTTGACAAAAATGCTTCAAAATACGGACCTGTATACTCGAAAATTTTTGGGTTACAAATCCAAAAGTTCATAGATACAGTTGCATTTGAGTCTAAAGTTATTCCAGAATCTTGATCTGTAATAACACCATTATTTTTAGAAATCTTGGTGCGCTCAATAATTGAGTTTAAGCTCTTATTTTTTACAGAACAAATTCCTCTGGACACAGAACCAAATTCCGATAATGTATCCTTAAGTTGATATCCAACTAGAGCAAAAATAGCATTGTTTTTTTGATTTTGAATAAAATTTGCGGCACCCTCAAATGCTTCTTGACCATAATAGTCGTCAGCGTTGATAATCACAAAAGGCGTTTTGATAACATGTCTTGCTGTCCAAACCGCATGGGCAGTTCCCCAAGGCTTTTTTCTTTCTATTGAAATCTCTATTCCATTTGGAATATCATCAATCTTTTGAACAAGAACATCTAATTTTACAGCAGTTCCAATGCGTTCTGAAAGATGTTGTCTAAGAAATTCTTGATTTTCTTGTTTGGTTATGACTACAATATGATTAAACCCATTTTTTAAGGCATCATAAATGCTAAATTCCATCAAAAATTCTCCAGCAGGCCCAAGATCATCGAACTGTTTTAGTTTTCCATAGCGGCTCCCGCTTCCAGCGGCCATAAGTAGTAATGTCATTGTCATTAATTTAATTGTTGCAAAAATAGAATTTTTCAATCAATACAATTATTTATTTCGTAATTTTGTTGGCAAACTAGATTAACTTTTTTATGTTTAAATTGAATTACTCCAAGCTGTTTTTGGTGATTTTTATTGCATTTAACTATACAACAGCTCAAACTCCAGAATACTATTCATCCGTAGATTTTTCTCAACAAGGTGATGCTTTAAAAGTTCAACTTTCAAACCTTATAATCGATACACATGATAACTTTATTATATATTCAACTGCCACACCAAATACTTGGGATATTTTAAGAACTAGTGATTTAGAAAATTCAAATTCTGAAAACGTGTTATTAATATATGGTTTTGATGACGATGATGGAACTTTTAAAACGGACCGAACTCGAAATGCTTTTCAAACGTGCCATTCTAATTCTTGTATAGGGTTATGGAATAGAGAGCATGTCTTTGCAAAATCATTAGCAGATCCAAGTTTGACTTCTAACGTTCCTGGTTCTGGAACAGATGTCCACAATCTTCGCCCAGCGGATTCACAAAAAAATTCACAACGGAACAGGCGGTTATTTATTGATGATTCTGGAGCTGCTTCAAAAATCGTTAATGGAGATTATTTTTTTCCTGGTGATGAATGGAAAGGCGATGTTGCAAGAATAATAATGTACATGTATTTGCGCTATCCCTCACAGTGTCAAGCTATAGATTCTGCAACCGGTAGTGCCAATTATTCACCTAATGGCGACATGCCAGATGTGTTTTTGGAGTGGAACGAGGAAGATCCTGTTTCAGCTTTTGAGCTTACAAGAAATGATGTAATTTATTCTTATCAAGGTAATAGAAATCCTTTTATTGATAACCCATATTTAGCGACACTTATATGGAATGGTCCAGCAGCAGTTGATTCTTGGGGAACGCTTTCAACTTCATTTGAAAATGAAACTTCTGTCTACATCTCACCAACAATTACTAATAGGTCGATTACAATCAATGGACTCAAGGATGACAACTACGATATTGTTATTTACAATCAATTGGGCCAAAAAATGAAATACTTCACTACCTCCAAAACAATAGATGTTTCAAGTTTTCCATCGGGACTATATATTCTAAATTTGAAAAGCAGCAAAGGCATTTATCATTCAAAGTTTATTGTCAAATAAATTTAGCTATACCTACCGCTAAATGTACCAAAAATGTACTAAATTTTTGTAAAATTTAATTTACTTTTATTGAAAATTTCAATAGATATGGTTTTAAGAATTCCAATAATTGCCTTACTATTTTTAGTTTCAAAATTGGCAGTTGCACAAAAAATTTTCAGTGTAGACTACGCGAGTCAGGCTGATATTAAAGTATTTGTTGTTGATTATCAAAGCCAAGCTGATCTTTGTGTTTATAAAGTTGATTATGAAAGTCAAACAAAAGGAAATCAAGGATTATGGTATTTTGTAGACTATAAAAGCCAATCAGATAAAACAATTTTTTTTGTTAATTACAAAAGTCAAGCAGATTTATTGATTTATTTTGTTGATTATCAAAGTCAATCTAAATGGAATAAAAAATCTAAAATTCATTTACTGCACTAACTATTTCCATTGAAATTAAATTTATTACACTAATAATCGTTTTTTTTTTTTTACATATATTTAAAAATTAATATTTACACACTAAATAAAATTTAATTGAAGGTTTACAACTCTTAAAATAATTGACCACATGAAATTAAAATCACATTTATTATTTTTATTTTTTTCATTCTATTGGTTTGGTTTTTCTCAACAAGATGTAGCCTCAATTGATTTAGTTGATTTTAATAATTCAGTTACTTATGGATCCGGATCAGGTGTTACGGTTCATTTTAATCCAAAAGGGGTTTATAAATTTGATAATGATATTGATGATAACCAATTCTTTTTAGAACTTTCAGATGCAGACGGGATGTTCCTAGCGACTCCAACAATTTTGAGTACTGTTGATGGGTTTTTTATTACAACTATAAATGGAATTATCCCAGCTGATTCATCCGGTAATTATCGCTTGCGAGTTCGTGCTTCAAAAGGGCTATTATCTTATGATCCTACTAATCCTCAAATACCAGTTTATGGTGAAGTTATTTCTGAAGAAACCGCTTTATTCTCTGTAACAGAGGCTTCAGTTTTGGCACCTGTTGTTGCATACTCAAGAATAACACCCAATGCCAATAGATTTGACTGTACTGTAGAAAGTAACTTTGATTACGATCCAACATTTGGCTTATTAACTTTGTCATCTGGAGAAACATCGGAAGAAATAGGTTCTACAAATCAACGAAAAATATTGATTTCAAACGTTAATTCAAATAGTGAATATACTATTAGAAAAATAGATGTTATCAATGATGTTATTGAAACTTCAGAAGCTTTCACTCAAACCTCGTCGATATATTATGTTATTCCAGATAATATTGGTATTGGAACCTACAATTACGAAATTCAAGAACTCGATAACGACTCAGGGCTCTCGTCAACTTATACTATTGTTTTGATTCTTCACCGAAGTACTACGACTCTCGGAAATAACTCAAGTGAAAATGTTTGTGTAGACACTGATGTTATTTTTAATATTGACACATCAAGTTCTGGAATTGGTGAAAATTACAATGGTTCTTATTACGAATTTGACTTTGGTGATGGTTCAGATATTGAAATTTTTACCCACGCCGAGATTTTAGCCAATCCTGAGTTAATTCACTTCTACCAAGACGTTTCTTGTAACTTCGATCCAAATTATTTTGAATTAAAAAAACGAATGTATAATAAATATAATTCTAATGAAGATGAAAGTTGCATGTATCAACCTATTGGTAATGGGGTTACCAAGCTAGTCAATACTAGTAAAAGTCCTGATGCTCTTCTTTCTTCTACAGATATTTGCGAAAACCAAAACATAGTAGTAAACAACCTGTCTAAACTTGGTGAGTATGGGCTAGGAGTTCAAAATTGTGATGACGGAGCCAATTTTTATTGGGAAATTATGAGTCCAAGTGGCACGTTATTTGAAGTTTTTATTGAAGATGGTGAGATTGAAGACCCAAACAACTGGTTGATTGATACTAATTCTGATGGGTTATTAGATATAGTCATCCCATCCTCTACAGTTGAGCCTGGATGTTGGGGCTTCAGACTAACTGCAGTTAACCAAGATTTATGTAATACAGAATCTGTTTACCCCCCTTTATCTGAACCGCGATTAGTTGTAAATGTTGATGCAATTGCTGATGCAGATTTTGAGTTTCTAGATGAAAATGATCAAATTATAACTGAAATTTGTTTTGGTCAGCCAGTTACATTTGAAAACACCTCCAATGTTCTTGATTATGATTGCCAAAGTCCAAACTATACATGGACAATTTCACCTGATAATGGGTATAATTTTGTTGATCCTTTTACAGAGAATTCACAAAGTCCTGATGTTATATTTAATGTCCCTGGTGTGTACGATATCACACTTACAGTTTCTAATATTTGTGGTGAGAGTTCTATACCTAAATCAATAACAATTTTAGGTGACCCAACAGTAGATTTCATAAACCCGTCTTTAGCTGTTTGCGAAAACATTAATGAATTTAACTCTAATGGATATACATTAGATTTCAGTAACCCAAGTATTGCTCCAACTTACAGCTCCATCCCTTATGAGCCAACATCATTTATTTGGACTGTAACCGGTGGTAATGAGGGGATTGATTACACTTTTGATTCAACATTTGATCAAAACTCTCAATTTCCAATTATCTATTTTTCTTCTTTTGGAGAATATGTTATCTCTGTTCAGGTTAATGGTAATTGTGCAGGGTCAAACAATGCAGGTTTTTCCTTTGTATATGATCAAACCCCGATTATTGAAAATAATGATTTACTCCAAGAACTGTGTTCTGGTGATCAGACTCAAGAAGTAGTTTATAGTTCTGATATGCCGTCAGCTATATATTCGTACTCCATAACAGCAGATGCTGAGATAAGTGGTTATGAAGGCATAGATTTTAGTAATGGAATTCCAGAAATGACTTTGATAAATTCTCCACCATCAAATGTTACCAACAGCCTTATAATTACTGTTACTCCAACTGTTGATAATTGCTCGGGTGAGTCTATTGATTTTGTATATACAATCAATCCAAAGCCAGTGATTCCACCTCAAACAGCTGTAATTTGTTCTGGAGACGATCTTACTATATCCGGAGCTACGAATGCACCACCAGTAATAGTGCCTATCGGTACGACTTACACGTGGACAGTAATAAGTGCTGATTCTGGTATTCAAAATGCAATTTCTTCAGCAGATTTAGGTCCTGGTCCATATACCGACATGCTTATTCAAACAGGGGCCAATGCATTGGAGAATGATTTGGATGTCGTTCAATTTGTAAGATACTCGGTTACACCAACATCAGGGGCAGATGGTAATTGTGTTGGAGAATCTTTTGATATTATTGTACAAGTTGATCCTGTTCCAACAATAAGTTCTGTTACTCTTGATCCAATATGTTCTGGTGAGGGCTTTACATATGATCCAGCAACTGACATAAATAATATAGTTCCTACTGGTACGCTTTACGAATGGACTGTTTCTGCAGCTGGTTCAGCTACAGGATTTACAAATCAAGGTCCAAATGGTGTAAGTTCAATTACACAAGCAAATTTAGAGGTTCAAGATGTTCCAGTTGTTCTTACATATACAGTAACGCCATATGCTCCTGGAACTAACGGTAATCGCTGTCCAGGTGATTCATTTGACATTACTATACAGGTGAATCCAAAGCCAGTGATTCCACCTCAAACAGCTGTAATTTGTTCTGGAGACGATCTTACTATATCCGGAGCTACGAATGCACCACCAGTAATAGTGCCTATCGGTACGACTTACACGTGGACAGTAATAAGTGCTGATTCTGGTATTCAAAATGCAATTTCTTCAGCAGATTTAGGTCCTGGTCCATATACCGACATGCTTATTCAAACAGGGGCCAATGCATTGGAGAATGATTTGGATGTCGTTCAATTTGTAAGATACTCGGTTACACCAACATCAGGGGCAGATGGTAATTGTGTTGGAGAATCTTTTGATATTATTGTACAAGTTGATCCTGTTCCAACAATAAGTTCTGTTACTCTTGATCCAATATGTTCTGGTGAGGGCTTTACATATGATCCAGCAACTGACATAAATAATATAGTTCCTACTGGTACGCTTTACGAATGGACTGTTTCTGCAGCTGGTTCAGCTACAGGATTTACAAATCAAGGTCCAAATGGTGTAAGTTCAATTACACAAGCAAATTTAGAGGTTCAAGATGTTCCAGTTGTTCTTACATATACAGTAACGCCATATGCTCCTGGAACTAACGGTAATCGCTGTCCAGGTGATTCATTTGACATTACTATACAGGTGAATCCAAAGCCAGTGATGGATGCTATTGATTCCCAAACAATTTGTTCTGGAACAGAATTTGAAACCCCTGTCTACAACTCTGATGTTGCTGGAGTGACCTATTCTTGGACTTTGCTTAACACCAATATTCCTTCGGACATTACAGGATACCCACAATCGATAACCTATCCAGTTCAAGGCCAACTTACTGGAGTTGCAATAGAAAACAATATAAATCCACCTGAATCCTTTACGTTGGAATATGAAATTACAGTAAATTTCGATGGATGTGAAGGTAACACAGTACCTTTTTTTATCACTATAAATCCAGCACCAATTATTTCTATCAGTCCATCTAATCCACAATCAATATGTGATAGTGGAGGTTTTGATTCACTAACGGTTAGCTATGATTATCCCGACACAGTGACACCGTCGTTTCAATGGTGGTATAATGGAACTACGAATACTAATGATACTACACACCCTGATGCTGTGTTAGTCACAGGTCCTGGCAGTAATACTTCAACTTACACACCACAAGCGTCAGACTCAGGGACCAAATACTATTTTTGTGTTATTTCATTTTCTTCTCTAGATTTAAGTGAAACTGTTTGTAATGACGTAGCTTCTCCAACAGTTAAAATTAGTGTTGAGAATCAGCCATCAATTTCTACTAACCCTGAACCCGAACAGACCGTATGTCTGGGAGGTAATCTACCAGAAGATTCCCTCTGTATAACTGTTGACGGTGGTGTTGAGCCTATTCAATACACTTGGCGAGCTGGGTTTGATTATTTAACTCCAGAGCCATGGGGCAACTTTCCTTCTATCGTTTCAGATGAATCAAACTGTCTTACACTTTCTGATGATTTCTTTGATAATACACTATTCGAAGATGAAGAGATTTTCTTTTGGGTTATTATTTCCTTCCCTGACGGTAATGGTTGCGGTATAATAATTTCCGAACCTTCCAAAGTCACTGTAATTTCTGATCCAGTTTTAACTGATCCATCACCATCTACACAGGAGATATGTGCAGATAGTGCAGTAGATTGTTTGGTTGGAACTGCTGATGGCGGTATAGGGAATTACACTTTTGAGTGGTATGAGCAAGGAGATCCAACGACTACATTACAGACAGATTCAAATGTATTGACCTCTACTTTTTGTCCACCAAGCGATGTTTCGGGTAGTTTTGAATATTATTATGTTGTAACCACGGATGCCACGGATGCCGATTGTGAGACAACAAGTTTAACAGCAGAGGTTATTGTAACCCCCTCACCGACAATTAGTTCTCAGCCTATAGTAACTCAGACGGTATGTGAGGATGGTGTGACACAGTCTTTAGAGGTTTCATATATAAATGGAGTTGGGACACCTACATATCAGTGGTATTCCACTACAGTTTGTGATACAGCAGATTTAAGTCAACCTATAGCAGGTCCAGAAGGAACAGCTTCTTCTTACACTCCACCAAGTACACTTCCAGGGGCTATGTATTATTTTGCAGTATTAACTTTTGCTGATGGCGGATGTGATGCGATAACATCAGATTGTGCAGAGGTTGTAGTTGTTCCAGATCCAGAGGTTAATATAACAGGTCCACTAGCCTATACCATTTGTATAGATGGAGAAATAGGCGATATAGAAACTACAGTGATTGGTGGAGTAGGAACTCCAACCTACACTTGGTTTAGGGATGGTACTGAGGTAGCTTCGGGGTTAGGTCTTACTACGTACAATCCTACGAGTATTGAGCCTACAGTTTTTGGTGTTTCAGGGGATTATGAGTTTTTTGTAGAAGTTAGTTTTACTGGTAGTGGTTGCGATTTAACCACTAGTGAAACAGTTTTAGTCACTGTAATTTCTGATCCAGTTTTAACTGATCCATCACCATCTACACAGGAG
>ERZ1048068.70-NODE-70-length-100314-cov-7.448818_pt1 | contig 100314 bp, 84 predicted proteins | sample MGYA00383098_ERZ1048068 | MGnify/ENA primary metagenome ERZ1048068 (study PRJEB29581, sample SAMEA5548368) | metagenome | biome: marine; feature: coastal; material: water | depth 1 m | study: Short-term variability in the microbial, nano- and picoplankton dynamics...
TGAGGAACAGTTATTCTATTTAATAACCATCTGGTAATCAAACTTCTATCAATTTTCATTATATCTGAGGTAAATATATTTCCTTTAGAATCACTAGTTTTTCTATAAATTCCTATCATCATAATGTTTATTCCAATATAAATTTTTTTTTATGTGTTCATTTGATATGTCAATCGTGAAGATATAGTTGAGATTTCTCAAGTTACAATTGAGGAATTAAAATAGCAAACTCGTTCTAATCTTCATTCAACATAAGTTTTGTTAGACCATCATATTCTAGTTGAAAATCTTCTCCATTAAAAAATAATTTATCATCATCCTCAAGACTAAATTCAACTTCAAGACGTCCATCAATTGCATTTTTTTTGAAATTTTCATCAGAATTTTTCCAATTATCAAGTGATGTGGTCATTTTTACATCAAAAGTTACTTCGTAAGTATCACCATCTGTCAATTTGAAGTTTAAATTATTAATTTCATAGTTCTCAAAATCTTCAAATTCATAATAGTCTTCATCATCGAAAGATTTTAAAAAGTCAATTTTTAAATTAACCTTCTCAAGGTCTATTTTCTCAATCAATTTAATTTTTGAGTTGTAAGTATTTTCGTTATAACTAAATTGTAAAGTAACCATATTTTGAAATTTATTTTATAAAATTACTGATTTTAAAGTTAAAGTTAAAGTCAAAATTGAGATTACCTTCTAAAGAACTTGATTTTGAAATCTACATACTTTCTGAGAGAGAACTCCCTTTTGGTGATGAACTCCCTCTTTTTCATTTTCTTAATCATAGAATCTACCGTAGTTCTACTATTACCAATCTGAAATCCATTATTTTTCAGGTAACGGTGAATTTTAGTATATCCCCAACCTTCTTTGTGGAGTTTCCATACTTTTTCCCTAACTTCACGTCTCTCGGGATATTCACGTTTGTACTGATGTACTGAGAAGATATTTGATTGAACTAAAATGTTGAAAGTCAAGTAGGGAGTGTACCCACCTGTAATATGTTTTTCACCGTGGAGTAGAATTAAGTATTCGTTATTTTTACCCAACTTTTGAAAAGTAATTTTTTATAAATTAAGAAAATGGAAAGTACATTTTTAAAGTCGTCAATATTACAGTTCAAATATTATAAAGAATTAGGCGAAAAAACTATTGAACAAATTCCCGAAACCCAATTTTCATTTACATTAAATTCAAAATCCAACTCTATAAACACAATAGTCAAACACTTAAGTGGGAATATGATTTCCAGATGGAGTGATTTTTTAAACTCAGACGGAGAAAAAGAATGGAGAAATAGGGATGATGAATTCAAAGACACTATTCAAACAAAACCTGAACTGATTGATATTTGGAATAAAGGGTGGAAAGAATTATTTGAGGCTCTTGAAAACCTTTCAAATGAAGATTTAAATAAGATTAGTTATATAAGAAATGAAGGTCATACAGTAACGGAATGTATTAACAGGCAACTGTGCCATTATTCATATCACATTGGACAAATTGTAATGATTGGTAAAGTGATTTGTGGTGAAAAATGGAAAACACTATCCATTCCAAAAGGAGGAAGTGAAAATTTCAATTCATTAAAATTTTCTAAAGACAAAAGAATAAAAAACTTTCTTGAAAAGTAGTTTTAATTACTTGAGTAAGAAACAGGAAATTTTTATTGTAGAATAAATAAATGAGTGCGCATATATGAAGAGAGAGCAGGTTACAATTTTTAGAAAATCAAAAGGACAGATAGTTGTTCAAGGTCCGGTAATACTGACCGACGAAAGCGGTAACGAAATCAAGCATCGACCTCGTTTTACCCTTTGTGGATGTACAAAATCCAAGGAGTTGCCATTTTGTGATGGCTCACACAAAGAATAAATCAAATTTCTTTTCGCAACCGAGCTACTGAGAACCCTAAAAGTTCTCTGTATTTGGCTACGGTTCTGCGAGCAATCGGGTAGCCTTGTTTTTTGAGCAATACAGTCAATTGTTCGTCGGTAAGCGGTTTTTTCTTGTTTTCTTTCTCCAATATCTGGGTCAGTGAATCTTTGATCTGAATGGTAGAGACATCAACCCCTTTTTCTGTAGTCATTCCTTCTGAGAAAAATGATTTGATGAGTTTGGTTCCGTATGGAGTATCAACATATTTGCTATTCGCCACGCGCGAAATGGTCGAAATATCCATTCCAATGATATCGGCGATGTCTTTTAATATCATGGGTCGAATTAGGCGATCATCACCTGTTAAGAAATATTCTTCTTGATATTTCATGATGGCATCCATAGTAATAATCAAGGTGTGATTTCGCTGCTTAATAGCATCTATAAACCATTTGGCAGCATCCAGTTTTTGCTTTATAAACAATACAGCTTCAGCTTGACTTTTGCTTTTTTCTTTGCTATTCTTATAGCCCAACAACATGTTGTTGTAATCGGGAGAAACATGAAGTTCGGGAGCGTTTCTTCCGTTGAGCGTCAACACCAATTCTCCATCTACAATTTGGATGGTAAAATCGGGGACTACATGGGAGTTTATTCGAGAGTTTCCAGAAAAGGAAGCTCCGGGCTTGGGGTTTAATTTTTCGATTTCAAGAACGGCTTCTTTCAATAGGGTTTCTCCGACATCTAATTTTAGTTGTAGTTTTTCGAAGTGTTTTTTTGAAAAAGCGTCAAATTCCAATTCTAAAATTTGAATTGCTAGCTTGATAGGAACTGAGATTTCTTTTCTTTTGAGTTGAATCAACAAACACTCCTGAAGGTCTCTTGCACCCACACCCGCAGGATCTAAATGATGAATTTTTTTGAGGACAGAAACGACCTCTTTTTCATCGGTTGTAATGTTTTGGATAAAAGCCAAATCATCTACAATATCAAGCATATCTCTTCGGATATAACCCATTTCATCAATACTTCCTAATAAAAACGAGGCGATTTCTTTTTGATGATCGGAAAAAGAAAAAGTGTCTAATTGACTGGCTAGATATTGGTGAAAGGTAATGCCGCCTGCATAAGGAATTTGTTTTTCCTCATCATCTTGACTGTAATTATTGGCTTGCAGCCGGTATTGCGGTATTTCATCATCGCTAAGGTAATCATCAATGTTGATGTCATCCGTGTTGATTACTTCATTGTCAGATGCGACCTCAAAATCATCCGCTTCCTTTTCGGCAGCCTCTGCTTCTTTTCCGTTTTCTAATGCAGGATTTTCTTCGATTTCTTGTTGCAGACGTTCTTCAAATTCTTGCGTAGGCAACTGTATCAGTTTCATTAACTGAATTTGCTGTGGAGACAGCTTTTGAGAAAGCTTATATTGAAGTTGTTGTTTTAGCATCGTTCATCCTTGGGATTGTTAAAAATACAAAAAAAACAACTTATGCATTGATTAAGGATTGTTTTCGTAGAATTTACATGCATTAAAAACCTAAAAATCGGCATTTTGTGGTGTTCTTGGAAACGGAATCACGTCCCTGATGTTCCCCATTCCTGTGGTAAATTGAACCAATCGCTCAAATCCAAGTCCGAACCCACTGTGTGGAGCGGTTCCAAATTTACGCAATTCCAAATACCACCAAAGTTCTTCTTCTTCGATGTCCATTTCCGCCATCCGCTCTTTCAAAACTTCCAAACGTTCTTCTCGTTGAGAGCCTCCCACCATTTCTCCAATTCCTGGAAACAAAATATCCATGGCACGGACGGTTTTCCCATCCTCGTTGCGTCGCATATAAAACGCTTTGATTTTTGCAGGATAATCAAACAAAATAACGGGACATTTAAAATGTTTTTCTACCAAATATCGCTCGTGTTCGCTTTGAAGATCGGCTCCCCACTCGTCGATAATGTATTTGAATTTTTTCTTTTTATTGGGCTTACAGTTCTTAAGAATTTCAATTGCTTCTGTGTACGAAACGCGTTTGAATTGATTTTCAATTATAAATTGCAAACGTTTCAACAATCCGAGTTCAGCTCGTTGAAGTTGCGGTTTTGTTTTTTCTTCTTGCTCCAATCGTTGATCTAAAAACTTCAAATCATCCGCACAATAGTCCACTACATAGCTTAAAACCGATTTGATAAAGTCTTCTGCCAAATCCATATTGTCGTCCAACTCATTAAAAGCCACTTCCGGTTCAATCATCCAAAACTCAGCCAAGTGCCTTGATGTATTGGAGTTTTCGGCACGAAAAGTAGGGCCAAAAGTATATACTTTTCCCATTCCCATGGCATAGGTTTCTGCCTCTAATTGACCCGAAACAGTTAGGTTGGTTTCTTTTCCAAAAAAGTCTTCTTCCGGGTTGTTTTCACCTTTATCCAAGGTGGTAACTCGGAACATTTCTCCTGCACCTTCTGCATCACTACCTGTGATTATGGGAGTATGAATGTGATAAAAACCTTCTTTATGAAAATATTGATGCACGGCAAAAGACAGTGCAGAGCGTACTCGCATTACCGCAGAAAATGTATTAGTTCGAACGCGTAAATGCGCTTTTTCTCTTAAAAATTCAAACGAATGCTTTTTAGGTTGAATGGGATATTCATCAGGATCTGAATCCCCTAATATTTCTATGCGGGAAACTTGAATTTCGACCGATTGTCCTTTTCCTTGACTTTCTACCAAGATTCCGGAAACGGAAATTGCGGCTCCCGTAGTAATTCTTTTGAGCTGTTCTTCTTCAAGCTTTTCAAAATCTACAACACATTGAATGTTTTGAATGGTGGACCCATCATTGAGTGCAATAAATCGATTGGCGCGAAAAGTGCGGACCCATCCTTTGACATGCACATCGTGCAGTTGATGAGTGTCGGATAATAGCGCCTTTACGGTCTGGAAATTCATTTGTTCTATACTTTTGACGTTGGCAAATATAACGGTTTTTAGGGAGTGTTTCCAGTAGTTATATCCTCATCTTCTTTTGGAATAAGATTGAACTTGGGCTCTTTCAACACTTTTTTATTTGAAATGCTTTTTTCTAGAGATATAAGCAAGCTGGGCAATAAAATCAAATTGGCGAGCATGGCAAATAATAGGGTCGCAGAAACAAGTCCTCCCAAAGCTACGGTTCCTCCAAAGCTCGAAATCATAAATACTGAAAACCCAAAAAACAAAACAATCGATGTGTAAAACATACTAATGCCTGTTTCGTAGAGAGCAGCATAAACCGATTTAACAATTTTCCATTTGTTAGCTTTGAGTTCTTGCCTGTATTTTACTAAAAAATGAATGGTATCATCTACCGAAATTCCAAAGGCAATACTAAAAACAAGTATAGTAGAGGGTTTGATGGGAATCCCCAAGAAACCCATCATTCCTGCAGTAATGAGCAATGGAAGTAAATTTGGAATTAAAGAAATTAAAATCATCCGCCAAGAGCGAAACATATACGCCATAAACAAAGCAATTAATAAAATGGCCAACGATAGAGAAAGTATCAAGTTTTTAATCAAATAGCGTGTTCCTTTTAAGTAACCAAGTGCTTTTCCAGTAACGGTAACAGTGTATCTATCATCGGGGAGATATTTCTGAATAGTCGCCAATAAATTGGCTTCTACAGCCTCCATTTTTTCGGTGCTAATATCCCGAATTCTTGTTGTCATTCGAGCGATTTGCCCCGTAGAATCTACTATCGAATTGAGCAATCCAAGCTCTGAACTGCTTTTCTTCGCATATGAAAAAATAAAATTGTTTTCTTGTGCCGATGGAAGCTGAAAATAATTGGGATTTCCGTTGTAATATGCTTGCTTGATGTATTTTACTACATTGACAACAGAAAAAGGAGCTGATAACTCGGGAGTTTCTTGGATGTGTTCATCCAATGCGTTCATCCTACGCAAGGTGGCTAATTTCATCACTCCGTTTTTTCTTCGCGTATCAATCATGATTTCAATAGGCATGATTCCATCAAATTCTTTATCAAAAAAACGAATGTCATCTACAAACTCCGTTTTCTTGGGCATGTCTTCAATCATACTTCCAGAAAGTTTGATTTGATATATGCCTATCACACTTAAAACCAGTGCTGCAATAGAAACAATATATACTTGGATTCTGTAATGCCGCACCATTTTTTCCATCCACTGAACCAAATCAATCATCCAGCGGTTACTTAGATGCTTCAGGTGTTTTTCGTTGGGCAAAGGCAAAATGCTGTAAATTATAGGAATCATCAACAGAGACAGTAAAAAAATCAGCATAATGTTGATAGAAGCTACTTGTCCAAACTCTTTTAAAAGCTGGCTGTTGGTAAGCATAAATGTGGCAAACCCCGACGCAGTCGTCATATTGGTCATTAGCGTAGCGTTTCCAATTTTTGAAATGACACGTTGAAGCGATCGAGCTTGATTTCCGTGCTTTTTGACCTCATGTTGGTATTTGTTGATTAAGAAAATACAATTTGGAACACCGATAACAATAATCAATGGCGGAATCAATGCAGTAAGTACTGTTATCTCATAATTGAGTAATCCCAATACACCAAAGGCCCACATTACACCGATAATAACAACGCACATGGAAATTAAAGTTGCCCGAATCGATCGAAAAAAGAAAAAGAATATCAAGGTAGTGACGAGCATGGCTACAACAACAAACATACCTATTTCGTCAACGATATTTTGCGCGTTTAATGTCCTAACATAAGGCATTCCCGATGCTCGAATGTTGACATTGTTGTCTTTTTCAAATTGTTCAATCGCAGGAATAAGAATGTCATATACAAAAAGCTTGCGTTCAAGTTTGTTGACAATTTTTTTATCCAGATAGATAGCCGTTTGAACGGTTCCTGTTTTTTTATTGAACAGTAAGTTTTCATAAAAAGGAAGTTCTTGAAAAAGCGTGCTTTTTAACTGATCGGCTTGGGTTTGATTTTTAGGATTGCTTATTGCCAAAGGGGCCAATTCGAACCTTTTTTTTCGTGGGTTCTTTTTTAATTTTTTTAAATTTCCGATTGATATTACATTGGCTACTTCAGCATAACTTGCTATCGTGTCGGCAAGGTTGTTCCAGGCAACAATATTTTTAGGCTCAAAAAAAGCACTGTCTTTAATCGCTAAAACAATCAGATTTCCTTCTTCCCCAAAGATGCTTAAAAACTCTTCGTATTGAAGGTTGTATTCATGATCGTCGGGAAGTAGATTGGCTTCTGTAAAAGTAAACCGCATATGCTTCCATTGCATGGACATAAACACAGTGATGCCTGCTACAACAAGAAGGAGTATGACTCGGTTTCTTAGAATGAGACGAGAAACAAGTCCCCAAAAATTAGTGTTTATCCACTGGATCATGAGTCATAAATTCTGTGAAAACTGGAGAAAATAGCGCTGTCAATCATCGATTAAACAGTCATAATTTCTTTTTCTTTAGCAATGTAGATAACATCCACTTTTGCAATAAATTGATCGGTCAATTTTTGAATATCAATTTCTACATTGTTTTTGAGATCATCCGAAATTTCTGTTTTCTTGAGTTCATTGTTAGCGTCTTTTCGAGCTGTTCGAATGCTCACTTTGGAATGTTCTATTTCTGACTTTGCAATTTTCACTAACTCCCGACGTCGTTCTTCGGTAAGGGGAGGAATATTGATAATGATAGATTCTCCATTATTTGAAGGATTAAAACCCAAATTGGCAGCCATAATAGCACGCTCAATTTCTTGCAAAAAACTTTTTTCCCAAGGCTGAACAGAAAGCGTTTGTGAATCGGGTGTATTAACATTTGCTACTTGGCTAAGAGGTGTTTGTGCACCATAATAATCTACTTTTATACTTGAAAGCATATTGGGATTGGCTTTTCCAGCCCGAATGTTGAGCAATTCTTTTTCCAAATAAATTACCGCATTTTTCATGGCTTCTTCAGCACTTTCTAGGATAAATTCTACTTCTTCCATATCCAAAAATTTAGATGTTTACTTTGGTTCCAATATTTTCTCCAGAAACTACTTTCATAAGGTTTCCGCGCGTATTCATGTCAAATACGATAATCGGTAATTCGTTTTCTTGGCTCAAAGTAAAAGCAGTAGTGTCCATTACTTTTAGGCCTTTGGTCAACACATCGTTAAATGAAATGTTGTCAAATTTGATAGCGTTGGTGTTTTTTTCCGGATCTTCTGTATAAATACCATCCACACGAGTCCCTTTTAAAATCACATCAGCATTGATTTCAATCGCTCGAAGTACTGCAGCAGAATCGGTTGTAAAAAAAGGATTTCCTGTGCCTGAACCAAAAATGACGACTCGTCCTTTTTCGAGATGTCGAACCGCTTTTCGTTTGATATAAGGCTCTGCGATGGCTTCAATTTTGATGGCTGTTTGGAGTCGGGTAGGGACATCTGCATCTTCCAAAGCGCTTTGAAGCGCCAAGCCATTGATGACGGTCGCCAACATTCCCATATAATCTCCTTGCACCCGATCCATGCCGTTACTGGCACCAGCAACACCTCTAAAAATATTTCCTCCCCCAATTACAATAGCGAGTTCTACTCCCTGATCAACAACTGACTTAATATCTTGAGCATATTCTGAAAGCCGAACCGGATCTATTCCGTAGGCACGATCTCCCAAGAGGGCTTCACCACTGAGTTTTAAGAGAATTCTTTTGTAATGCATGGAAAATGTTTTGAACTACAAATATAATCAAAGGGATTGATATGGAGAGGCACATTCAATATTCCTCTACATTTTCTTTTAAGGTTGCCCTATTTCTACTTCAGGTAACATCTCGATTGACGATTGCTTTTGGAGCTCAATTGCCCGTTTATTTTTTACGGTCACAGGAATAGCTAAACTTTTTTATAAAAAAACCCGCTTACTAGCGGGTTTTCAATTTTATAAATAAAAAAGTTTGTTTAGCCCAAGGCAACACGTTTGAATCCAGTAACTACCAAGCTACTGTCAACAGATTTTACATAATCGGCAACGCTTTGTTTGCTGTCTTTGATAAAGGCTTGATTTACAAGCGTATTGTCTTTAAAAAATCGTTTAATTTTTCCTTTGGCAATGTTGTCTAACATGGCTTCTGGCTTTCCTTCTTGACGAAGTTGGTCTTTAGCGATTTCAATTTCTTTTTCAATAACAGAGGCATCGACTCCGTCTTCGTTCAAAGCAATAGGATTCATTGCAGCTGCTTGCATTGCAACATCTTTTGCAGCTTCTTGAGCTCCTGCTACGTTTGCAGAAAGTCCCGAAAGGGTAGCAATTTTGTTACCAGCGTGTATGTAAGCTCCTACATAGTTAGCTTCCAAGTATTCGAATCCGCCAATTTCAATTTTCTCACCGATGACACCGGTTTGCTGCGTTAATTTTTCCGAAACAGTCATTCCGTCAAAGGGCGCATTTAAAAAAGAATCAAGGTCTTTATAGTCAGCAGCTAGGTCGGCCAAACTATTTGCCAATTTTAAGTAAGAATCGTTTTTGGCAACGAAGTCAGTTTCACAATTGATAGAAACAATGACTCCTGCAGTTGCATCGGCATTAACTCGGGCTAAAACAGCACCTTCGGACGAATCACGATCGGCGCGATTGGCAGCCACTTTTTGACCTTTTTTACGAAGTATTTCTATAGCAGAATCAAAATTTCCTTCAGCCTCTACTAAGGCTTTTTTACAATCCATCATTCCAGCACCTGTGGCTTTTCGTAGTTGATTGACTTCTTTGGCAGTAATTTTTACCATGATGTAAACTTTAAAAAATTTTCTTTTTCAATTAAGCATCTCCTTCAGGAGTGTCTTCTTTTTTCTTTTTAGCAGCTGTTTTCTTAGCAGCAGGCTTTTTGGCAGCCGCTTTTTTGGTTGTTGCTTTTTTGGTAGGAGCTGCTTTAGCTTCTTCCTTGGCTTCCTCTTTGGGAGCTTCTTCAACGGGAGCTGCTTCTTTTGCAGGAGCAACTTCTTCTTTGGCAACAACGGGAGCTTCAGCTTTAGCCTCGGCTTTTTCAGCAGTGGCTTCCTCAGTTTTTTGAGCTGCTTTTTCTTCTTGTTCTTTTCCTTTTTTGCGCTCAGACAACCCTTCAATAACAGCCTCTGAAACGACGCTTAAGATTTTATCAATAGATTTTGAAGCATCATCATTTGCCGGAATTACATAATCAACTTCACGAGGGTCAGAGTTTGTATCTACCATCGCAAAAATTGGAATGTTTAGTTTTTGTGCCTCTTTAATTGCAATGTGTTCGCGTTTGATATCAACTACAAATAAGGCTCCAGGCAAACGAGTCATGTCTGAAATTGAACCTAAGTTTTTTTCGAGCTTGGCACGCATACGATCTACTTGTAAGCGTTCTTTTTTAGAAAGCGTTAAAAATGTACCGTCTTTTTTCATACGATCAACAGCAGCCATTTTTTTAACAGCTTTTCGAATCGTAACAAAGTTGGTAAGCATTCCACCAGGCCAACGCTCAGTAATATAGGGCATGTTGGCAGCAGCAGCTTTTTCAGAAACAATGCCTTTTGCTTGTTTTTTGGTAGCTACAAAAAGGATTTTGCGGCCAGAAGCAGCAATTTTATGAAGTGCTTTGGTAGCTTCTTCAATTTTTGCAGCAGTTTTGTAAAGGTTGATAATGTGGATTCCGTTTCGCTCCATATAAATGTAGGGAGCCATGTTGGGATTCCATTTTCGGGTGAGATGTCCAAAGTGAACACCCGCTTCTAAAAGCGATTTTACTTCAATGTTTGTCATTTTTTTTAGTTTACGTTCCGTATGATTAGCAATGTATAAGTGGCGATTTTCGACCTTACCCATTTAGATGCTAAACTAATGTTCGTTTCAAACGAACTACGACTACAGGTTTAATAATAAATATATGAACTTGATGTTTGCCAAAGGCAAACGGCATTTTTAACGTTTCGAGAACTGGAATTTCTTCCGAGCTTTCTTTTGACCGAACTTTTTACGTTCCACCATTCTTGGATCCCGAGTCATTAATCCTTCGGGTTTTAGGACGGTTTTGATTTCTTCATCAATAGATACCAATGCTCGAGAGATAGCCAATCGAACGGCTTCGGCTTGCCCATTAAATCCTCCTCCAACAACATTTACAGAAACATCGTAAGTGTCGGTGGTTTCACTCAATGTAAAAGGTTGTTTAACCTTATACTGAAGTGTGGCAGTTGGAAAATAATCTTCCAACGCTTTGTTGTTTACCGTGATAGCACCTTTTCCTTTGGATAGGTAAATTCTTGCAACGGCTGTTTTTCTACGTCCTATTTTGTGTACGACTTCCATATTATCTTAGATCGTTAAGGTTGATCAGTGTTGGGTTTTGACCTTCATGATTGTGGTCAGGGCCAACATATACTTTAAGGTTTCGGAACAATTCCGCTCCCAATTTGTTTTTTGGTAACATTCCTTTGAGGGATTTTTCAACCAAACGAGCAGGATCTTTCGAAAAAAGTTCGTTGGCAGTAAGACTGCGTTGTCCTCCAGGATATCCTGTGTGGCGAATGTATTCTTTAGCTTCCCACTTGTTTCCTGTTAAAACAATTTTTTCTGCATTAATAATAATGACATTGTCTCCACAATCTACGTGAGGTGTAAAGTTGGGTTTGTATTTTCCACGAAGAAGCATGGCAACTTTTGAAGCCATTCTTCCTAAAGTTTGTCCTTCAGCATCTACCACCAACCATTGTTTGTCAACGGTAGCTTTGTTAGCTGAAATTGTTTTGTAACTTAATGAATCCACATTAAAATTTTTAATCATTACCATCCAACTGGTTTTTACCAATTAGAATCGGGCTGCAAATGTACAATTATAAATGATAAATGCAAACACCCAAAAACAATTTTTACGGGTTTTTTTTGAGGTTAATGTGCTTGCAACCAATTGTCTCCAATTCCGATGTCAACCACGAGCGGTACATTGAGTTGGTAGGCGTTTTCCATTTCTTCCTTAACTAGCTTTTTTAATAGTTCAAGTTCACTTTTGTGAGCATCAAAAACCAGTTCGTCATGAACTTGTAGTAACATAGTGGAGCGAAGATTTTCTTGACGCATGCGCTTGTGAATATGGAGCATGGCTATTTTGATTATGTCTGCGGCACTTCCTTGGATGGGAGCATTAACAGCATTGCGTTCTGCAGCTCCTCGAACTACTTGATTGCGAGAATTGATGTCTTTTAAGTACCGTCTTCTACCCAAAACGGTCTCTACATATCCATTTTCCCTAGCAAAATTTACTTGATCAGCGATGTATTTTCGAAGTTGAGGATACGTTTTATAATACGTTTCTATAAGTTCTTTGGATGCTGTTCGAGTCAAATCAGTTTGATTACTCAACCCAAAGGCGGACACCCCGTATACGATTCCAAAGTTGACTGTCTTGGCATTGCTCCGTTGTTCTCGAGTTACTTCAGTGAGTGGAACATTAAATACTTTTGCTGCTGTTGCTGCATGAATGTCTTCATTGTTCCTAAAAGCTTCCATCATGCCGGGGTCTTCACTTAAAGAGGCGATGATGCGCAGTTCAATTTGCGAATAATCGGCAGCCATAAGCACAAAATCTTCATTTTTTGAAACAAACGCTTTTCGGATTTGTTGACCTCGAGGAGTTCGAATGGGAATGTTTTGAAGATTGGGATGATTGCTGCTCAATCGACCGGTTGCTGCAACCGCCTGATTGTAAATTGTATGAACACGACCCGTTCTAGGATTTACTTCTTTTGGAAGCGCATCGACATAAGTGTTAAGTAATTTTTGTAACGATCGCCAATTCAAAATATCCTTTATAATTTCATGGTCTTTGGCGAGGTACGACAAGACATCTTCTGCGGTTGAGTATTGCCCTGTTTTCGTTTTTTTGGGTTTGTCAACGAGTTTTAATTTTTCAAACAAAACGGTTCCTAGTTGTTTTGGAGAAGCCAAATTGAAATGCTCTCCTGACAGTTCAAAAATTCGTTTTTCCAAAGCAGCAATATCTTCTGACAATGTTTTGGAAAGCGAGCCTAAAAACTCCGTATCCACTCGAATTCCTGCCAATTCCATATCCGCCAAAACCCTAACCAATGGCAATTCGACTTTTTGAAACAAATCCGTCAAATTTCCTTTTTCGAGTTCAGTAGCAAAATGATTGCGAAGCTGAAAGGTAATGTCTGCATCTTCAACAGCATATTCGGTTTGTTGCTCTAGCTCAACACTTCGCATATTCAGTTGATTTTTCCCTTTTTTTCCAATCAACTCTGTGATGGATTGTGGTTGGTATCCCAAATACGTTTCTGCTAAAACATCCATATTGTGGCGCATATCGGGATTGATCAAATAGTGCGCAATCATTGTATCAAATAGCGGTCCTTTCACTCGAACCTTGTATTTTTCTAATACTTTGAGGTCGTATTTCAGGTTTTGCCCCACTTTTTCAATTGCTTCATTTTCAAAAAAAGGACGAAGTTTCTCAACAATTTCTTGTGCTTTTGATGACTCTTCGGGAATGGGGACATAATATCCTTTGTGCTTTTCCCAGCTAAAGGCGATACCCACTAGCTCGGCATTAATAGGGTTCAATCCCGTAGTTTCGGTGTCAAAACAAACACTGGGTTGAGCTCCCATTTTTTTCAAAAGCAACTCAATGGCCAGAGGATTGTTAGCAATTTGATAAAAGTGTGTTGTGTTTTGTAGGGTTTTAAATGAAGAAGCTTCAACAGTTGCTTCGCCTGATCCGGGCATTGAAAACAAATCAAATTGAACGGAATCGGAAACCTTCTTTTCAGGAGCTTTTTCTGGAGCGGTCGTTTCATGAGATGGTGCGCTGTCCACAGAAAATATCTTCAATAAATTTTCTGTCATTCTTCGAAACTCAAGCTCTTGAAAAAGGGCTTTTACTTTGTCAATATCGGGTGTATTGAGTTCATATTCTTTTTCGTTGAATTTTACAGGAACATCCAACAATATTTTTGCCAACTCTTTGGAAAGCATCCCCAATTCTTTGTTGGCTTCTATTTTTTCTTTTAGTTTTCCTTTGAGTTGATCGGTATTTTCGAGCAAGTTTTCCATGGATCCATACTCAGCGATAAATTTTCGAGCTGTTTTATCTCCTACGCCCGGCAATCCAGGAATATTATCAACCGAGTCTCCCATCATTCCCAAATAGTCGATGACTTGTTCAGGACGTTCGACATCAAATTTGGCTTGTACTTCTGGAACGCCCCATATTTCAATACCATTTCCCATTCGTGCAGGACGATACATGAAAATATTTTCGGACACCAATTGTGCAAAATCTTTATCGGGAGTAACCATATAAACCGAAAAGTTTTCTTTTTCGGCCTGTTTGGCAAGTGTCCCAATAATATCATCTGCTTCAAAACCTGCCTTTTCAATAATTGGGATATGCATGGCTGCCAAAATTTCATGAATAACAGGAACAGCAATTTTTATAGCTTCTGGTGTTTCATCTCTGTTGGCTTTATAATCTTCAAAAAGCTCCGTTCGACTTACAGACCCTCCTTTGTCAAAACATACCGCAAGGTGGTCGGGACGTTCTCGCTTAATCACATCCAGTAAAGAGTTCATAAAACCCATCACGGCGCTGGTGTCAACTCCCTTTGAGTTGATGCGCGGGTTTTTGATAAAGGCGTAATATCCTCTGAAAATTAGCGCATAAGCATCAAGGAGAAAAAGACGTTTTTGGTTGGACATGAATTTGGTATCGAAAGAATTGTTGTCGTTTTTGACGTGTTTCAAAAGTACAAAATGATTCCTCTTAAAAAAAATGAGAAAACATGATATTCCTTAATTTTTTTCCAAAAAAGGACAACTATTCCAACTAAGCCTATATTTTTGTTGTCACAAAATAATAAGTATGACTCGTTGGATCGTTTTTACAATCATTGTTCTCATTTTCGAGGTATATACTTATCAGGCATTTAAAACAGGTACAAAAAGTGGATTTTTTTATGGAATCTCACTTGTTTTATCCATCCTTTCGTTTGGGTTTTTGTTTTATCAGTTTACGGGATACAGGCGCGAATCATTTTCTCCCAACACCATGTATGCCATTGGATTTTTCATAACAGTTTCAGCGCCCAAACTTCTTTTTTTCAGTGTGCTTTTCATAGAGGATGTTGTTCGATTCTTTTCGGCAATCCTTGATTTTTTTATTGATTCATCCGAAGGCGTGTTTATCAAAGAACGAAGAACCTTTGTTAGCCAATGGGTGTTAGCTTTGGCAGCGATTCCCTTTGGGGCGCTTTTAATGGGAATGTTCAAAGGAAAATACAATTATAAAGTGCTGAACTATTCCTTGTCGTTTGATGATCTTCCAGATGCGTTTGATGGATATCAAATAACGCAAATTTCAGACGTTCATTGCGGTAGTTTTGACAATCCTTCGAAAATCGAATATGCAGTTGACTTAATCAACAAACAAGGTTCTGATTTGTTGTTGTTTACAGGTGATTTTGTAAACAACACCGCATCGGAAATGTTGCCATGGAAAGAAATTTTTTCAAAAATTACTGCAAAAGATGGTAAATATTCGGTTTTAGGAAATCACGATTATGGAGATTATGTTCCGTGGAAAACTCCTCAAGAGAAAAAGCAAAACTTGGAGTTGTTTATGCAGCTTCAAAAAGAAATGGGTTTCGAATTGTTGCTCAATGAATCTCGATATATCGAAAAGAAAGAAGCTCGAATAGCCCTTGTGGGGGTTGAAAATTGGGGCAAAGGAGGTTTTAAGAAAAAAGGCGACTTACAAAAGGCAACCAAAAACATTCACTCCGATGATTTTAAAATCCTAATGAGTCACGACCCATCCCATTGGGAAGAGAAAGTATTAACCGATCCTACAAAATATCAGCTTACTTTAAGCGGACATACACACGGTATGCAGTTTGGGATTGAGATTCCAGGGTGGATCAAGTGGAGCCCTGTTAAGTGGCGCTATAAGTACTGGGCTGGGATTTACAAAAAAGCGGGACAATACATAAATGTGAATCGTGGATTTGGTTATTTGGCATATCCAGGCAGGGTTGGAATATGGCCCGAAATTACTGTAATTACACTAAAAAAATCGGTCGGTAGCACCTAATTTGTAAAAATTACTACATTTGTAAAAGCCAAATCATTTAAAACAAGTGCCTTATGTCAAAATTTGGAGAACTTATAGATGCAGATATTCCGATTCTGTTAGACTTTTATACCGATTGGAGTGAGCCTTCAACCAACATGCATCCCGTTTTGCGAGATGTTGCCGCTGCTCTTGGAGATAAAGGGAAAGTGATAAAGATCAATGTTGACAAAAACGCTGACTTATCAGAAGCACTTAGAATCAAAGGATTGCCTACACTGATGATTTACAAGTTGGGCGAAATGGTGTGGCGACAAAGTGGCGAACAAGATGCCAATACGCTTATCAATTTAATGCGAGATTTTACGTAGTTCGTTATTGTTCCACCAAAGTGGTAAATAACTTTTCAAAAGGTTCAATGTTTTGGTTAAAACTTTGAAGTTCTTGCAAAGCAAAACTGTCTTTTTCATAAAGTTTTACGGCTTGAATAAGCATTCGATACCCTTCAATTTCAGTAGCAATGTTTCCGTAGTATTCCTTCATTTCTGCGAAAGATAAATCAGCGAATAATTCCAACCGCTCCTGATATTCGCCTGTAATAATAGCGTACAGATCCTGCCCTTTTTCGAGGGCTCCCACCGAATAATAGGCTTCAACAAAAGGCGTCATGAGAGTAAAATATTCATAGTCGCCATAAAGATGCTTGACCGAATTGGTAAAACGTATAAAGTCATCCAAAGTACGCTCCAAGATTTCGGTGTCTTCGTAAAAAACAACCATTTCAACAATACTTCTATAACGCTCCAAATCGGTAATGATTTGTTCTCCTAATTTATACTGGTTTTCAGTGGAAACCGTAGCAAAATAAGCCAATGATTCCTGATATTTTTTGGAAAGACTCTCAAAAATACGTTGTGCTTTGTCAACTTTATTTATTCGATAATACCCTTCTAAAAAAGGTTCTACCAATGTATAGTACCCAAAATAATCAATAGGCATTTGTTCCATTGCCAAGTCCATGATAGCTTCTGCTTTTTGGCTCTTTTTTTCTTCAATCAATGTGCTAGACAAACGCGCTAAATTTCCTCTAAACGAAATGCTATTTTTTCGAGTTTCGGTATCGTGGTAAATAGCAGAACTGCTAGAATTTCCCCAATCCCATTTCATCACTATATCATACATCCGATCGCTGTCAATACGCCCCATTTCGTAGGGATTTCTAGAGTCTATCTCGGTTTTAATAGGAACGAGTTTATATACCAACCCTTCGAGTTGAAGGTAGTCTTTCATCCACATATATTCTGAAGGAGTGTAACTGCCACCCGTAAAGTAAATAGGACGTTTCCAGTCGTTGTTGGCTAAAATATCGAGCATCAACAACTGATTTTTGTAAATTCCTGATTTGGGGAGATCAATATCGATATAGTCCACAATCAACTCGGCATCTTTGGGTCGAACCAATCCGCTTTTTAAAACGTTCTCTTTGTTGACAGGAACTCGAATTTTGTTAGTGGGATAGTAAACCAAATTTTGGGTGGACATTGGAATCAAATCCAAATCAGCATCCACTTGTTTGAGCAAATGTTTGTAACGAGTTCGAGGGTTGTCACTCGACACCCAATTCATAAAATCTTTAATATCCCATCGAACGGAGTCAAGGATGGGTTCGTACTTGATGTAGTCTCTGACTCCATAGGCATATTGGCGGTGAACGAGTTGGGATTTTACAGGTTCGCTTTCATAAGTTTTCCTTTTGGTTTGATCAATGTACCAATCGGTTCCCAGCAAGCTGGTATTGATGCTTCGCACATCGGTTCTGTATTCTTCAATTTCCTGGGCATACCAGAGCGCAAAGGTGTCGTTGTCGCCAATTGTAAAAATAAGGGCTCCTACATTTTCATCTACGGAGTCCAAATACGCTTTTGCAGTCGATTGAGCGGTATATCGATTCGAACGATCGTGATCGTCCCAGTTTTGATAAGCCATCAAAACGGGAACTGCCAACAAAGCGCTCACAATTATTAATGGAGTTGCTATTTTGGGAGCAAGATATTTTTTTAGTGATTGAAACAATGACAATACACCCAAACCAATAAACAAGGAATAAACATAAAAAGATCCTACAAGCGCATAGTCACGTTCGCGCGGTTCAAACGGACGTTCGTTCAAATATACTTTGAGAGCCAACCCTGTAAATAAAAAGAGGACAAGCAGTATCCAAAAACGTTTTTTGTCTTGATAATACAAAAACAACAATCCCATTACGCCAAAAAATAGCGGTAACATATAATAGGTATTGCGTGCTTTGTTGTTTTCGACATCAGCGGGTAAGTTTTTTTGAGACCCCAAACGATAACTATCAATAAAGTCGATACCACTGATCCAGTTGCCATTCAATGGGTCGTATTCGCCTTTGACGTCGTTTTGTCTCCCTGAAAAGTTCCACATAAAATACCTCCAGTACATATAGCCCATTTGGTGTTGAAGCAAGTATTTGATGTTTGCTAAAAAAGAAGGCTTATCAATATTCAAATACGCTCCAAACTGAGTTAAAAACTTATGGTATTCTTCGGCATTAACGTCTCCTTGATTGAAAGAAGAACGAAATTGTCGAACTGCCTGAACAAGCTCTTCTTGCCCTCGATATTCGGGCTTTATCGAGAAATCCAACACTTCAAAATAGTTCATGTAGTTTACAGCATGTTCAGTGCTCCACATTCTGGGCAAAAACCCTTCATGATCGCTGTTGGAATTGATTCGCGCATTTTCCCAATCGTTGACAACCACATACTTTCCCTTTTTTTCGTCACGTTCAAACTTAGGTTTGTCGTCTTTGTAGGGATTAATGGGGTCTTGACCTGCATACATGTCTGAAAACATAGGTCCGTAAAACAGGTAGGTATCAGGATACTGTTCCAAATTGTAATAAGCCAATAATAATCTGGCGTCTGATGGAGAATTTTCGTTGATAACGGTGTTGGCGTTGGCTCTAATGGGCAGCATGATCCATGAAGAAAAACCGATGAGGATAAACAGAATGCAAAGCAAGCCCGTATTGATATTTGCCCAATTTTTCTTTCGTGTATAACGAATCCCATAATAGAAGAAAGCAATAAAAATAATAGCCGCTATGACAGTCCCTGAGTTGAATGGCAACCCGATAGTATTGATAAAAAACACTTCGGCGTTTCCAAAAAAGGCAAGAGTTAGCGGCAACAGCAATTTAAAAATAAACAACAAAATGGTAACCGAAACGATATTGGCTATTACAAAGCTTTTGAGAGTCACTTTGGGATAATTTTTAAAAAAATAAATCATTCCAATAGCAGGAATTGCAAGCAATCCCATAAAGTGAACGCCAAACGAAAGTCCAATTACAAAAGAGATAAGAACCAACCACCTATCGCCTCTGGGAGTGTTCATTTCTTGTTCCCAACGAAGCCCAAGCCAAAAAAGCAAGGCCATGAGAAATGTTGCCATGGCATACACTTCGGCTTCAACGGCATTGTACCAAAAACTGTCAGAAAACGTAAAGGCAAGCGCTCCAACGGCACTGCTACCAAGGGTTAAAATTCCTTGTTGGTTGGTGAGCGATTCGTTTTTATTTAAAAGTTTTTTAATGATCAGTGTTGAGGTCCAAAACAAAAAGAGGATTGTAAAGGCACTGGCAAACACGGACATCATATTGACCATTAGGGCAATTGACTCAAGTTCTAAGGCAAACATGGCAAAAAAAGCACCCAACATTTGAAACAGCGGTGCTCCTGGAGGATGACCTACTTGAAGCTTGGCAGAAGTAGCAATGTATTCTCCGCAGTCCCAATAGCTAGCGGTAGGTTCTACTGTAAGTGAAAAGGTAGTAAGGGCAATCGCGAAGATTGTCCAACCCGAAATTCGATTCCATTTTTTAAACGCAAAAGGGCTCGCCATGAACAAGATTTTTAAGAGTACGAATTTACACAATCTTACGAACTATTTTCAATAAACGTATTTTCATTGCAATTTATTTGCTGAACAAAAACTTTGTTTTAAATTTGCCCCTCGTTTATGGCCTATGGTGTAACTGGCAACACGTCTGGTTTTGGTCCAGAAGAGTCTAGGTTCGAGCCCTAGTAGGCCAACAAAGCCCTCAGCATTTTGCTGAGGGCTTTTTGGTTAGATCTCGATGAAATGCTGGGAATGGATTAAATTTTTGTAATACGACAAAAAAACGCTATATTTGCATCGCAGAACGGAAAACAATGAGGGGACCAAAAAGTCCCCTTCTTTATACCATAGTATGAACTTTGAAAAAACGGTTCGAGATTTGTTGGAGGAAGTGTTGGACAACCATCCTTCCTTATTTTTAATTGATTTTTCAATAGATTCAAGTTCAGCCATTCGTGTGGTTGTAGATGGTGATCAAGGAGTTGTTCTTCAAGATTGTGTGAACATCAGCCGACACATTGAACACAATTTGGATCGTGAAGAATATGATTTTTCATTGGAAGTAACTTCGGTAGATGCAACGGCTCCATTAGTAATGCCTCGACAGTATGTAAAAAATATAGGTCGAAAAATAAAAATAGACACTCATGCCGGAGAAGCGTTTGAAGGAACGATTCGAGAAGCAAACGACAACAACGTGGTTCTTCAGTGGAAAGCGCGAGAGCCCAAACCGATAGGAAAAGGAAAAAGAACAGTGGAAAAAGAAAAATCACTGCTCTATAACGAAATAAATAAAGCTAAAATTATTATCCAATTTAATTAATCCGAATTATGGAAAACATTGCGTTAATTGAATCATTCTCAGAGTTTAAAGACGATAAATTTATCGATCGTGTTACGCTGATGTCAATTCTAGAAGAAGTGTTTCGAAATACTCTCAAAAAGAAATACGGGGACGATGACAACTTCGACATCATTATTAACCCTGATAAGGGCGATTTGGAGATTTGGAGAAACCGTACGGTTGTTGAAGACGGAGCTGTTGAAGATGAAAATCAAGAAATTGAATTGACGCAAGCTCAAAAAATTGAACCTGACTTTGAGGTAGGGGAAGATGTTTCCGAAGAGGTGAAACTGATTGATCTTGGAAGAAGATCCATTCTTGCCTTGCGTCAAAACTTAATCGCAAAAATCCACGAACACGACAATACCATTATATACAAACAATTCATTGACTTGGTGGGTGAAATTTATACAGCAGAAGTACATCATATTCGTCACCGAGTAGTGATTCTGCTAGACGATGAAGGCAATGAAATCATCCTTCCTAAGGATCGTCAAATTTCATCGGATTTTTTCAGAAAAGGAGACAATGTACGTGGGATTATTGAAAGTGTCGAACTCAAAGGGAACAAACCCAGTATTGTAATGTCGAGAACTTCTCCCAAATTTTTGGAGAAACTGTTTGAACAAGAAATCCCAGAAGTATTCGATGGATTGATAACAATCAAAAAAGTAGTGCGTGTTCCTGGCGAAAAAGCTAAAGTAGCTGTCGATTCTTATGACGATCGTATTGATCCAGTCGGAGCATGTGTTGGGATGAAAGGATCCAGAATTCATGGTATTGTTCGCGAGTTAGGTAACGAAAATATTGATGTCATTAATTTTACAAACAATACACAACTGCTTATTACACGAGCTTTAAGTCCTGCGAAAATAACGTCACTAAACATCAATGAAGAGACCAAACATGTAGAGGTCTTTATGGACCCTGAAGAGGTTTCCAAAGCCATTGGTCGTGGCGGATTTAATATCCGTTTGGCGGGCCAATTGACGGGATACGAAATTGATGTATATCGTGAAGGCGCAGAGGAAGATGTAGAGCTTACCGAGTTTTCAGATGAAATCGAGGACTGGGTTATTGCAGAATTTAAAAAAGCAGGGTTGGATACCGCTAAAAGCGTTTTGGAACAAGATGTTCAAGACCTTATCAAGCGAACCGATTTGGAAGAAGAAACCATTGCGGAGGTGTGTAAAGTATTGAGCGCAGAATTTTCTAGCTAAATCGCATTACCAACAAATTTATATTTTTGAAGAGAAAGAATTAATAATATATGTCAGAAACAAAAACCATAAGGCTCAATAAAGCACTACGCGAACTAAACATTTCTTTAGATCGAGCCGTTGAGCACCTTGCCTCCAAAGGCCATGAGGTAGAGTCTCGACCTACCTCAAAAATTACGAAGCAGGAATATGAATTTTTGTTAGACGAATTTCAAACAGATCGATCCAAGCGAGAGGCTTCTCAAGAAGTTGGTGAGGAAAAGCGAAAAGAGAAAGAAAATCTTCGACTTCAACTCGAAAAGGAACTGGAAGAAAAACGACTCGAACAAGAGCGTATCATAAAAGCACGTTCTTCCGTTACAAAACCCAAAATGGTTGGGAAAATCGATTTATCCGACCCCAATAAACCAGCTGCTAAACCCAAAGCCAAAGAAGCGCCTGATCAGGAAAAGGAAGAAGTTGTTACTGCTCCAGTAAAGACAGAGACTGTTGCAGAAGGTGCAGAAAAACCAAATAGTCCGGAAGCTCCAGAAAAAAAGGAAGCCACTCCTACTGAAAAAGCTCCATCGGAGGCGAGTTCTACCATTCAGACTAATTACAAAAAATTATCAGGGCTGAAAGCCACGGGTCAAACCATTGACCTAAAGCAATTTGAAAAAAAGCCGACAACTGCAGCCAAAAAAGAAGAAAACGACCGTAAAAAGCGTCGCAAACGAATTACCAAAGATGCAAAACCTGGATCTGGAGGAGGAAAGTCCAATGACAAAAGACGTTCCAATCAAAAATCCAATTCCCGCCCAGCTGTTGCTAAGGTAGAACCTACTGAGGAAGAGGTTCAAAAACAAATTCGAGAAACCCTCGAAAAGCTGCAGGGGAAATCTAACAAATCCAAAGGAGCTAAATACCGCCGAGAAAAAAGAGATTCACATCGACAAAAAACAGATGAAGAATTGGCTCAAGAAGAAGCGGAAAGTAAAATTTTAAAGGTAACCGAATTTGTTACCGTTGGCGAAGTTGCGACGTTAATGAATGTAGGGAGTACAGAAATTATTTCAGCCTGTATGTCCTTAGGGATCATGGTAACGATGAATCAACGATTGGATGCTGAAACTCTTAGCATTGTTGCTGACGAGTTTGGCTACGAAGTAGAGTTTGTAACTACTGATATTGAAGATGCCATTGAAACCATTGAAGACAGTCCAGAGGACTTAATTCCACGAGCTCCTATTGTTACCGTAATGGGTCACGTAGATCACGGAAAAACATCCTTGCTTGATTATATTAGAGAAGAAAATGTGATCGCTGGCGAGTCGGGAGGAATTACGCAACACATTGATGCCTATCGAGTAGAGCTTCCAAGCGGTCAACACATCACATTCCTAGATACACCAGGTCACGAAGCCTTTACGGCGATGCGAGCACGAGGAACGCAGGTAACGGATTTAGCCATTATTGTTATCGCTGCCGATGACGACGTAATGCCTCAAACCAAAGAAGCCATCAGTCACGCTCAAGCGGCTGGAGTTCCGATTGTTTTTGCAATCAACAAGGTAGATTTGCCCAATGCAAATCCAGAAAAAATCAAAGAAAAATTAGCCTCCATGAATCTTTTGGTAGAAGATTGGGGTGGTAAAATACAGTCTCAAGATATTTCCGCCAAAACCGGTGTTGGAGTTTTAGAGCTTTTAGAAAAAGTATTGTTAGAAGCTGAAATTCTTGAACTAAAGGCCAATCCAGATCGATTGGCACAAGGAACTGTAGTTGAAGCCCTTCTTGACAAAGGAAGAGGGTATGTATCTACGATTTTGGTCGAGGCAGGAACCCTCCGAATTGGAGATTATCTTCTTGCTGGACAACACAGTGGAAAAGTAAAAGCCATGTTCAATGAGCGAGGTACAGCAGTAAACGAAGCAGGACCTTCTGTCCCAGTTGCTGTTCTAGGGCTCGATGGAGCCCCACAAGCAGGGGATAATTTCAGTGTTTTTGAAGAAGAAAAAGAGGCCAAACAAATTGCAGCCAAACGAACACAACTTCAACGCGAACAATCGGTTCGAACACAGCGTCATATAACGTTAGATGAAATTGGAAGACGAATTGCTCTTGGAGATTTCCAAGAACTTAATATTATTCTCAAAGGAGATGTTGACGGTTCTGTAGAAGCGCTAACCGATTCTTTCCAAAAATTATCGACAGAAGAAATCCAAGTAAACATTATCCATAAAGGAGTAGGAGCTATTACAGAGTCAGACGTTTTATTGGCATCAGCATCTGATGCAATTATTATTGGATTCAACGTTCGTCCTACTGGAAATGCTCGCCAACTTGCAGATAAAGAAGAAATCGACATTCGTAATTACTCCATCATTTACGACGCTATCAACGACGTAAAAGATGCAATGGAAGGGATGTTGTCTCCTGAAATGAAAGAAGAGATTACAGGTACTGCAGAAATTAGAGAAACCTATAAAATTTCTAAAGTAGGAACTATTGCTGGATGTATGGTAACGGATGGAAAAATTATTAAAAACGCTGGTATCCGTCTTATTAGAGAAGGAGTTGTAGTGTTTACAGGAGTTTTGGCATCGCTCAAGCGTTTCAAAGACGACGCCAAAGAAGTTTCCAAAGGGTACGATTGTGGAATGCAAATCAAAAACTACAACGATATCAAAGAAGGAGACATCATTGAATGTTACCAAGAAATTGCTGTTAAAAAGAAACTAAAATAAGTCGTTAAGGTACCAAAAGAAAAGCAGCTGGAAATTTTCGCTTGATTACTTGTAAGTTTTTTGTAGCCTCCAAACGAGAAGTGTATTTCCCAACCCTTACTTTATAGTTGGGAGTTTCAAAAAACAACTCTGCACGTTGGTTTGGAAAGGAAGCATTGAATTTACTCACCACTTTATTGGCTTTATCAATGTTTCCATAAAAAAGCTGTATTGTAAATTGCCCCGAAGTAAATGCATTTTGGTTCACTTTTTTCTTAAAATCAATGATTTTTTGCAGCTTTGAGTCCATGCGTATATCCAGAGCGGCTTGTTGAGACCAAGCACTTGTAAAAAAGAGTAAATTAATTAAAGCAATAAGAAAAAACACCTTTTTCATAACTGAAAATATTCTACAAAGATACATAAAAAACACTATCTAAAATCGAAACGATTCGCTCGTGTTGTGAATTCTAATTTAGAATAATTATAAATTATAATTTACCCCTCAATAGGGTTTATTAAGTGGTACTTGTGTTGTATTTTTGTCCTCTATTTTTAGGCTAAAACGCTTACAAACTAGTCTAAAAAGCTATAAAAAGAAAACATAAAAGTCACTATGAGAAAGGTGCTCAAAAGAAATTCCGCCTCCATTCCTTTATATTTCCTACTATTCATTTGTTTTTTCTTTTCAGGCTCTATGCTTGCACAAGATATTGACAAGGGGAAATCCCTTTTCAACTCACAATGTGCTGCCTGTCACAAATTGAAAAAGAAAGCTGTCGGTCCTGCTTTGGCTGGAGTAACCGCCAAGTATGATAGAGAGTGGTTGTATAGTTGGATTAAAAACAGTGCAGCGATGATCAAAGCTGGAGATCCTCAAGCTGTTGCCATATGGGAAGAGTACAACAAAACAGCAATGAACGCTTTTCCTCAACTTTCGAACGAGGATATTGACAACATTCTAGCCTATACCGATTACACACCTCCAGCACCCGAAATGCCTGCTCAAGCTGCTTCTACAGGCGGTTCTACTGACAGTGGTTTTACAAGCGATATAATTTTGGCAATGCTTGCATTGGTTTTGGCGGTATTGATAGTGATGTTGTTCTTGGTAAACAAAACGCTTAGAAAGTTTGCTGTAGCCAATGGGCTCGAAGAAGCGCAAGCTCAAAAAGAAAAAAGACTTCCATTGTGGAAAGCCTACGTTCAGAACCAATTCTTGGTATTTTTGACAGTTATATTTTTGCTACTTTCCAGTGCTTATTTTGCCTACGGATGGCTAATGCAAATTGGAGTTGATCAAGGGTATATGCCTATTCAGCCCATTCATTATTCTCACAAAATTCACGCTGGTGACAATCAAATTGAGTGTAAATACTGTCATTCCTCGGCAAGAGTTTCAAAACATTCTGGAATTCCTTCTTTGAATGTTTGTATGAATTGTCATAAGAACATTGCAGACTACAACGGTGAAGAAGATCTCGAAAAAGGATACACCAAAGAGTTTTACACGGCTGAGATCAAAAAATTATACAAAGCTGTAGGTTGGGACGAAGAAAACCAGCGCTACACCGGCAAAACCGAGCCAGTCAAATGGGTTCGTATTCATAATTTACCAGATTTTGTTTATTTCAATCACGCTCAGCACGTTTCGGTAGCAGGTGTTGATTGTCAGAAGTGTCACGGACCTGTTGAAGAAATGGAAATTTTATACCAACACTCATCATTAACAATGGGTTGGTGTATCAATTGTCACAGAGAGACAAACGTACAAGTTAAAGACAACGAATATTACACAAAAATCCATGAAGAGCTTTCTAAGAAGTATGGCGTTGAGAAACTCACCGCTGCACAAATGGGAGGCCTTGAATGTGGAAAGTGTCATTATTAATAGAACAGCAGATAGCGATTTCGTATGGCAACCTTTAAAAAATATTGGAAAAATGAAGCTGAATTATCTTCCGATAGTGAGATGATAACTAAGCTGCAAAATGATGAATTTGTAGATCGACTACCAGAAAATCATTTTTTAGAAGAAAAAGAGGTTTTGGAATCTTCAGAAACCACTCGTCGTGATTTTCTTAAGTATGTTGGCTTTAGTACTGCAGCAGCTTCGTTGGCTGCTTGCGAAGGCCCCGTAATTAAGTCGATCCCTTATGTGGTTCAACCCGAAAAAATAATTCCTGGAGTTGCTAATTTTTATGCAACTACAATTGCTGACGGTTTTGACTTTGCGAGCATACTGATTAAAACTCGAGAAGGTCGCCCTATCAAAGTAGAAAACAACTCGGATGCGTTAGTTCGTGGAGGTGCCAATGCACGAGTTCAAGCTTCTGTATTGTCTATGTACGATAGTTTGCGCTTCCAAGGGCCCGTTCAGAATGGAGAGAATGTAAGCTGGAGTCAACTTGATGAAAGTGTAACAGAACAATTAACGGCTTTACGAGATTCGAACAGTCCAGTTGTTTTATTAACCCAAACTTTTGCCAGTCCAACGACCGCAAAAATTATAGCTGATTTCCAAGAGAAATTTCCGAATGTACGTCATATCACATACGATGCAATTTCAGAATCAGCTGCGCTTGATGCCTTTTCAATGGCATACGGTTCACGTGCGCTCCCTTCGTACGATTTTTCTAAAGCAGAAGTCATTGTCTCGTTTGGTGCTGACTTCTTAGGAGATTGGCAAGGAGGTGGATTTAGCAGTGCTTACACCCAAAACAGAGTTCCTAACAAAGTCAATGGCAAAGCAACGATGTCGAAGCATTTTCAGTTCGAAGCCAACATGAGCTTGTCTGGAGCCAATGCAGACAAACGGATTCCTTTGACACCTTCCCAACAAAAATTGGCACTCGCCAAATTGTATGGGTATATTACTGGGACTACAGTAGTTGCCAACTTACCGCAAGCAGCAGAAGTTCAACTTAAAAAAGCGGCTACTCAAATCAAGCGCGCGGGTAAAAAAGGACTGTTGGTTACGGGTCTTAACGACGTCAATGCACAGCTCATAGCTTTGGCTATCAACGACTATTTACAAAGTGAAGCCGTTGATACGCAAGTTCACAATCTAGTTCGTCAAGGAAATGATGCCGAAGTAACGCAACTGATAAAAGATTTGAACAGCGGAGCAGTTAAAGGAATTTTAATGGCAGGAGTAAATCCAGCCTATACCCTTTCAGAAAGCAAAGCATTTTTAGAAGGTCTTCAAAAAGCATCTTTGTCGGTTAGCTTTAGCATGAAAAACGACGAAACTGCTCAAGCCTCTCAGTGGGTAGCTACAACGCCACATTACTTAGAATCTTGGGGAGATACTGAATTTAATTCAGGAAACTATGGGTTGACCCAACCTACCATTCGTCCTTTGTTTGACACAAGACAGTTTCAAGATAGTTTACTCAAGTGGACAGGAAGTCAAAACACATACTACCAAAGCATTAAGAATTATTGGAAGCTTTCTATTTTGGAAGGAAATTCTTGGAGCAAAGTATTGCACGACGGATTTTTAAATACTCCCAAAAAAGCTTCGACCACTTCGTTTAATGCGACGGTTAGTTCTGCCATTTCTCAACTTACACAATCCAAAAGTAAGGGACTTGAATTGGTATTGTATAGCAAAACAGGACTGGGTGATGGTCAACAAGCCAACAACCCATGGTTGCAAGAACTTCCCGATCCGATAACCCGTGTTTCATGGGATAACTATTTGACAGTCTCCAAATCAGATGCAGCTTCTTTGGGTTTGACAAATGAAAATGTTGCTGACGGAGCGTTGAACGGTAATTTTGCCAAAGTTTCAGCAAACGGAACCAGTGTTGTAGTCCCTGTTTTGATTCAACCAGGACAAGCAAAAGGTTCAGTTGGATTGGCATTTGGATACGGAAAAACGACTGGAATTAAAGAAGAAATGAAAGTAGGAGTGAATGCGTATGCTTTGTACTCTAACTTTAATCAAGTACAAGAAGTTTCTATTGAATCTGTTGAGGGGACACACGAATTTGCATGTGTTCAACTTCACAACACCCTAATGGGTAGAGGAGATATTGTAAAAGAAACATCACTAGAGATTTTTAATACAAAAGACGTTGAGTATTGGAATCCAATACCCAAGGTTTCTCTAAATCACGTAGAAACGCCAGTCAATTCTCCTGATGTTGATTTGTGGGATGAGTTTGATCGTTCGATAGGGCACCATTTCAATCTATCAATAGATTTGAATGCGTGTACAGGTTGTGGAGCGTGTGTAATTGCATGTCATGCAGAAAACAATGTTCCCGTAGTTGGAAAACACGAAATAAGAAAATCGCGCGATATGCACTGGTTGCGTATTGACCGTTATTACTCTTCGGAAGATTCGTTTGAGAAAGACCTTGAAACCAAAGAGGGAATTGATGGATTGGGAGCCTCGTTGACCACATTTGGAGAGATGGAAGATCCTTCTGAAAATCCTCAGGTTATTTTTCAACCAGTAATGTGTCAGCACTGTAACCATGCGCCTTGTGAAACAGTTTGCCCAGTGGCAGCTACTGCACACGGTCGTCAAGGTCAAAATCAAATGGCCTACAACCGATGTGTTGGTACACGGTATTGCGCAAACAACTGTCCTTATAAGGTTCGAAGGTTCAACTGGTTCCTTTATAACGAAAACGATGAGTTTGATTATCATATGAACAACGACTTAGGACGAATGGTTCTCAACCCAGATGTTGTAGTTCGTTCTCGAGGAGTGATGGAGAAATGTTCATTGTGTATTCAAAAAACACAAAAAACAATTTTAGACGCCAAATTGGAGGGTCGTACCATCAAAGATGGTGAGTTCCAAACAGCTTGTTCCAGTGCATGTGACAATGGAGCGATGATTTTTGGAGACATCAACGATAAAGAAAGTAAAGTATCGAAATTAAAAGAAAGCGATCGTAAGTATCACCTGCTTGAATACGTTGGAACAAAACCCAACGTAGTGTATCAAGCTAAGGTGAGAAATACGGATTCCTAATAAAGAATAATAAAACAAAATTATGGCCTCGCACTACGAAGCACCCATACGAAAACCTTTAGTTACCGGAAACAAGTCCTATCACGATGTTACGGTTGACATTGCTGCGCCTGTAGAAGGAACTGCAAACAAACAATGGTGGATTGTTTTTGGAATTTCCCTTTCCGCATTTTTGTGGGGAATAGGATGTATTATTTATACAATTTCAACAGGAATTGGAGTTTGGGGACTCAACAAAACAGTTGGATGGGCATGGGATATCACCAACTTTGTATGGTGGGTAGGTATTGGTCATGCAGGAACATTAATTTCGGCAGTATTGCTATTGTTTCGTCAAAAATGGAGAATGGCTATTAACCGTTCTGCGGAAGCAATGACTATTTTCTCGGTAATCCAAGCAGGATTGTTTCCCATCATTCACATGGGACGTCCATGGTTGGCTTATTGGGTATTGCCTATTCCCAACCAATTTGGATCGTTGTGGGTAAATTTCAACTCGCCTCTTTTGTGGGACGTATTTGCCATTTCAACATATCTTTCGGTTTCATTGGTTTTCTGGTGGACAGGATTGTTACCTGATTTTGCAATGATTCGCGATCGAGCGATCAAGCCTTTCCAAAAGAAAATCTATGGTATTCTGAGTTTTGGATGGAGCGGTCGTGCCAAAGATTGGCAACGTTTTGAGGAAGTTTCGCTAGTGTTGGCAGGATTGGCAACACCTTTGGTACTTTCCGTACATACCATTGTATCGTTTGACTTTGCAACATCCGTTATTCCTGGTTGGCACACTACTATTTTTCCTCCCTACTTTGTAGCTGGAGCTATCTTTTCTGGATTTGCGATGGTAAATACTCTGCTAATTATCATGAGAAAAGTGTGTAACCTTGAGAACTATATTACCGTTCAGCATATTGAACTTATGAACATCGTAATTATGATTACGGGTTCTATAGTTGGTGTTGCCTATATTACCGAATTATTTATCGCCTGGTACTCGGGTGTTGAATACGAACAATATGCGTTTTTAAATCGTGCTACGGGACCTTACTGGTGGGCATATTGGGCGATGATGTCTTGTAATGTATTCTCTCCACAGTTTATGTGGTCCAAAAAATTACGAACAAGTATTATGTTCTCCTTTATCATTTCGATTGTTGTAAACATTGGGATGTGGTTTGAACGATTTGTAATTATTGTTACATCCTTACACCGTGATTATCTTCCTTCATCCTGGACTATGTTCTCACCAACATTTGTTGATATCGGAATATTTATTGGTACCATTGGATTTTTCTTCGTGTTATTTTTACTTTATGCACGAACCTTTCCTGTCATCGCTCAAGCTGAAGTGAAAACGATCTTGAAGTCATCGGGAGACAATTATAAAAAATTAAGAGAAGACGCTCATGAGTAATAAAGTTTTACATGCTGTTTATGACGACGACGATACGTTGTTGCATGCTGTGAAGGAAGTTCGCGCAGGACATTATCATATTGAGGAAGTATTTACCCCTTTTCCTGTTCATGGACTGGACAAAGCAATGGGATTGGAACCCACTCGAATTGCCATTTTAGCTTTTATATATGGATGTATTGGATTGACTGTTGCTGTTTTGATGATGAATTTTATTATGATTGAAGACTGGCCACAAGATATTGGGGGTAAGCCTAGTTTTTCGTATATCGAGAACATGCCTGCCTTTGTCCCAATTATGTTTGAAATGACGGTTTTCTTTGCGGCACATCTTATGGTAATTACCTTTTATTTAAGAAGCAAATTGTGGCCGTTTAAAGAAGCTGAAAATCCAATTCCCGCAACCACTGACGATAAATTTTTAATGGAAGTTGCTGTCGGAAGTGATCAAAAAAAATTAACGGCCTTGTTAAAAAAAACAGGTGCTATTGATATAACGGTTCAAGAAAAGCAAGAATAGCGATGAATAATAAAATCACTTTTGGAATTCTTTTAGTAGCATCATTAATGATGACATCATGTTTTGATGCATCAAAGCCTAACTATCAGTATTTCCCAAACATGTATGAACCTATTGGATACGAAACCTATGCTGAGTCACCCGCTTTTGCAAATGGAATTGAAGCACAACTGCCTGTTGAAGGAACTGTTCCAAGAGGCTGGACTCCTTATGAATATCCCAACACAAACGAAGGCTACGATGCTGCAAAAGCCTCTTTGACTTCGCCTTTACAGACTACTGAAGACAATCTAGCAAAAGGAAAAGAACTGTATGGAATTTATTGCGCAGTATGCCACGGTAATAAAGGAGATGGACAAGGAATTTTGATGCAACGCGAAAAATTTCTTGGAGTACCTAGCTATGCCGATCGTGAAATCACAGAAGGAAGTATTTATCATGTGTTGATGTACGGAATAAATTCTATGGGTTCTCATGCCGGTCAAGTCAATGATGCCGAACGTTGGCAAATTGCTCAACACGTCTTGGAATTAAAAGCAAGCCTAAAAAAATAAAAAGTTAAGAAGATCAGTATGTATACGTTTTCAAAAAAATTAAAATTATTTTCATTCGCCCTTATGATTTTTGGTGCGATAGGGCTAACATATGGATTTCTTTCAGCGCCTTCAACTGTTGAAGAGGCAAAAGCCATGGTAGCCGATGCTCATGGTGCTAGTCATGGAGATAACCATGGAGAAACAACACATCACGAAGCGGACGCTCATCACAATGAGGCGGGGCACGATTCTTCTCATGATGAACATTTGTTACACCAATTGCAAAACAAACCTTGGGCTGCACTTTATGTGGCTGCTCTTTTCTTTATGATGATTGCCTTGGGAGCGTTGGCTTTTTACGCGATTCAGCGTGCTGCTCAAGCTGGGTGGTCTCCTGTTTTGTATCGTGTGATGGAAGGAGTCACAGGATACTTATTGCCAGGAACTGTGATTGTGTTTGTATTGCTCGTACTTTCAGGATTGCATCTCAACCACTTGTTTGTTTGGATGGATCCAGAAGTAGTTGCTCATGACGAACTTATTCAAGGAAAAGTAGGTTATTTAAATGTTCCTTTCCTATTAATCCGCGCGGTGATATACATTGCAGGATGGAACTTGTACCGCTATTTATCAAGGAAATATTCATTGGCTCAAGATGCTGTTAAAGGAATCAGTTTTCACAAGAAAAACTTTAGAATATCTGCTGGATTTTTAGTGTTCTTTATTTATACAGAATCTATGATGTCTTGGGACTGGATCATGTCCGTTGACCCACACTGGTTTAGCACTTTATTTGGATGGTATGTATTTGCAAGCATGTTCGTTTCAGGAATTACAGCCATTGCCTTAATTACAATTTACTTGAAGTCAAAAGGATACTTGGAAAAGGTCAATGACAATCACATTCATGATTTGGCAAAATTCATGTTTGCAATCAGTGTATTTTGGACCTATTTGTGGTTCTCACAATTTATGCTAATTTGGTATTCAAACATCCCCGAAGAGGTCACTTATTTTGTCACTCGAATCGAAGATTACAACCTTCCGTTTTTCGGAATGCTCGTAATGAATTTCATATTCCCGCTACTCATTCTTATGAATAGTGATTACAAACGTGTCAATTGGTTTGTGGTTATGGCTGGGATTGTAATATTGTTAGGACACTATGTTGATGTGTACAATATGATAATGCCAGCAACTGTCGGTGATCAATGGTCATTTGGAGTTTCTGAGATAGGAGGACTGCTGTTTTTTACGGGACTCTTTATATACGTTGTGTTCAACACACTTACTAAAGCACCCCTCGAAGCGTCTGGAGATCCTTTTATTGGAGAAAGCGAACGTTTTGTGTATTAATATTAAAATTTAGAGAGCATAATGACTGCACTACTAACGATTACCATACTTATTTTAATAGCCATTGCCATTTGGCAAATGACGAAGATTTTTCAGTTAACACAGGTTGCTCGTGAAAATTCTCAAGTTGCCACATACAAAGACAACGACTTTCAAGGAAAGTTAATGTATGTCTTTTTGGTTTTTATTTACTTAATCACCATTTATTCTTTTTGGGCATGGGGTGATGTTTTGTTGCCAGAATCGGCTTCAGAACACGGTGTTGAGTACGACCGTTTGATGTGGATTTCTTTTGTGTTAATCTTTTTTGTTCAAACCGTTACGCAAGCTTTATTACATTACTTCTCTTACAAATACAGGGGTCTTGAAAATACCAAAGCATTGTTTTACGCCGATAATGACCGCTTGGAATTTATTTGGACCATTATACCTGTGATTGTTTTAGCAGGATTGATTTTGTATGGATTATATACGTGGACTAACATCATGAATATCGAGGAAGATGATGATTCTTTGGTGGTAGAGCTTTATGCACAACAATTTAATTGGAAAGCACGCTATGCTGGACAAGACAATGTGTTGGGAGATGCTAACGTTCGGTTTTTACAAGATTATGATGGAAAAAATTTAGTAGGAATTGACTCCTCAGACCCTAACGGCCAGGACGATATAGTTGTTCAAGAACTCCACTTACCCGTTGGAAGACAAGTCATTTTCAAAATGCGATCTCAAGATGTTTTGCATTCTGCATACATGCCTCACTTTAGAGCACAAATGAATTGTGTACCAGGTATGATCACTCAATTTGCCTTTGTACCTACTAAAACTACCGAAGAAATGCGAATGCTTCCAGAAGTGGCGGCCAAAGTTCAGCGCATTAACAAAATTAGACACGAAAATAGTCAAGAACTTATCGCTAACGGTGAAGAGCCTTTGGATGCGTATCAGTTTGATTATTTGTTGTTGTGTAACAAAATTTGCGGCGCATCACACTACAATATGCAAATGAAAATAATTGTAGAGTCAGAAGAAGATTTTAATAAATGGTTGGCAGAACAAGCCACCTTTGCAGAAGTAATTCAATAGAAAAATAAAAAAAGTAAAGATATGTCAGCAGAAGCACACGACGATCACGGACATCATCATAAAGAAACCTTTATAACCAAATACATTTTCAGTCAAGATCATAAAATGATCGCGAAACAGTATTTGATTACAGGACTTTTCATGGGAATTATTGGGATAGCAATGTCCTTATTGTTCCGTTTGCAACTGGCTTGGCCTGAGCAATCGTTTGGAATTTTTTCATCCTTACTTGGAAAATGGGCGCCCGATGGTGTTATGGATCCTAATGTTTATTTAGCATTGGTTACCATTCACGGTACCATTATGGTGTTTTTTGTGTTAACAGCTGGATTGAGTGGAACCTTTAGTAATCTATTGATTCCATTGCAAATTGGAGCCCGTGATATGGCCTCTGGTTTGTTAAATATGATTTCGTACTGGTTGTTCTTTTTGTCTTGTGTAGTTATGTTAGGTTCTTTGTTTGTAGAAGCAGGGCCAGCAGCTGCAGGATGGACCATTTACCCACCCCTTAGTGCATTGCCTCAGGCTCAACCAGGATCTGGATTGGGAATGACACTTTGGTTGGTATCCATGGCTATTTTTATTGCTTCTTCCTTACTAGGGTCGCTAAATTATATCGTTACCGTTATTAATTTAAGAACCAAAGGAATGTCGATGACCAGACTTCCATTAACGATATGGGCGTTTTTTGTAACCGCTATTATTGGAGTGGTTTCGTTTCCAGTTTTATTGTCAGCGGCATTGATGCTGATAATGGATCGAAGTTTTGGAACTTCTTTCTTTTTATCGGATATTTTTATACAAGGTGAAGTCTTGCATTATCAAGGAGGATCGCCTGTATTGTTTGAACATTTGTTTTGGTTTTTAGGACATCCCGAAGTATACATTGTTTTGCTTCCAGCTCTTGGAATTACATCAGAAGTGCTTGCAACCAATGCTCGTAAACCTATTTTTGGATATCGAGCCATGGTCGCTTCAATTCTAGCAATTGCCTTTTTGTCAACCATTGTTTGGGGACATCACATGTTTATTTCTGGAATGAATCCATTTTTAGGATCGGTCTTTACATTTACCACCCTTTTAATTGCTATTCCATCTGCTGTTAAAGCATTTAACTACATTACCACGCTTTGGAAAGGAAACCTTCAGTTTAATCCTGGCATGTTATTTTCGATTGGACTCGTTTCCACTTTTATTTCTGGAGGATTAACAGGAATTATTTTAGGCGATAGTACACTTGATATCAATGTGCACGACACCTATTTTGTTGTAGCTCACTTCCATCTGGTAATGGGTATTTCTGCATTGTACGGATTGTTTGCAGGGGTTTATCATTGGTTTCCCAAAATGTTTGGTAGAATGATGAACAAAAATCTGGGTTACGTTCACTTTTGGGTAACGGCTGTCTGCGCTTATGGTGTATTTTTCCCGATGCATTTCGTGGGAATGGCAGGATTGCCAAGACGTTATTATACCAATACCGCTTTTCCGTATTTCGATGACTTAGCGGATGTCAATGTGGTAATTACCATTTTTGCATTGATTGCAGGAGCTGCACAGTTGGTGTTCTTATACAATTTTATCCACAGTATGTTTTATGGAAAAAGAGCCGAAACCAATCCATGGCGTTCTAATACGCTTGAGTGGACAACACCTGTAGAACACTTTCATGGGAACTGGGCAGGAGAAATTCCACACGTTCACCGTTGGGCGTATGATTATTCAAAACCCGGTCATGACGAAGATTTTGTGCCGCAAAACATTCCTCTAAAAAAAGGAGAAGAAGAACTTAATCATTAAGAGTAAGTACTTTTCAAACGAATCAAAAAATCCCTTTTTAGTCATAAAAAGGGATTTTTTTTAATTTAATGGGTCACACGATTGTGTTTCAGTAATAAGATGTAAATGATCATCTGCAGGCGAAATATAAGGAATATCCGATCCCAGTCCACGAATTAACATCATATTTCAAAGCTAGATTCAATTAATAAGCGAACAATTATTGTCATTGTTTTGTATATTTGGGAAACCCCAAAAATTACTTTATTATGCTAGAATGTTCATCTTGTCCTTTTCACTCCTCCGCAAATCATGATTTTTCTTGTCTTTCAAAAAAACGTGACGTAGAACACATTTTTTATTCAAAAGGCGATGTGATTTTTGATGAAAAAGAACGCTTGGGAGGCTTATTTTGTATTCAGAAAGGAACGTGTAAAATATCTAAAATGAGTTCCAACGGTCGTGAACAAATCATTGAGTTGTTGACTAACAAAACACTTCTAGGAATTCGCAGTCTTTTAAATGGAGAAATGACCAACTTAAGAGCAATTGCTATTACTCCAATGAAAGTCTGTTATGTACCTAAAAGTGTGTTTTTAAAAACACTCAAGTCCAATGACGATTTTACTGTTTTCTTATGTCAATTGTTGGCGAATTATATCAAGTCAACAGATGATAAAATTATAGATTTGGGACAAAAATCGGTTAGCCAACGCGTTGCTAAGTTAGTGTTGTCTATGAAAAATTACTTTGAAATGGATGAAGAAGGGTTTGTGAAAATTAAAATCAGAAGAGAAGACATGGCCAATATGATTGGAGTAGCCACAGAATCGCTTATTCGTACGCTTTCTGATTTCCAAAAAAATCGGTGGATTCAAACCAAAGGAAGACAGCTTCGCATTGTCAATCCAAAAAAGCTCGTCAGTATTGAAAGTGGACTTTCGTAAACGCCGCTGTTTTTCAAAAGGATTTAGTTTATATTTGTAGGAATGAATGAACATTTAGATCCTACTGGGGAATCTCTTAGTCCACAAGAAAACGACATTGATAAGGCTTTGCGCCCACTATCATTTGATGATTTTACGGGACAGGAACAAGTCATAGAAAACCTCAAAATTTTTGTTGAAGCTGCCAATCAACGTGAAGACTCTTTAGATCACACCTTGTTTCACGGTCCTCCAGGACTTGGTAAAACGACATTGGCACACATTCTTGCTAACGAACTGGGAGTTTCTTTAAAAGTCACTTCAGGACCCGTACTCGATAAGCCAGGAGATTTGGCGGGACTTTTGACAAACTTAGAGCCGCGTGATGTTCTTTTTATTGATGAAATTCATCGATTAAGTCCTATTGTAGAAGAATATTTGTATTCGGCTATGGAGGACTTTAAAATTGATATCATGATTGAATCAGGTCCCAATGCTCGAACGGTACAAATCAATCTCAATCCGTTTACACTTGTTGGCGCCACTACGCGATCAGGGTTGCTTACAGCTCCCATGAGAGCACGATTTGGAATCAATAGCCGATTGGAGTATTACCATTCCAAACTCTTGTCAACCATCGTAGAGCGCAGTGCATCCATTTTAAAAATTCCCATTTCATTAGAGGCAGCCATAGAAATTGCAGGACGAAGCAGAGGAACCCCTCGAATTTCCAATTCACTTTTACGTCGAGTTCGTGATTTTGCTCAAATAAAAGGAGACGGAAAAATAGACATTGATATTTCTCAAATTGCCCTTAAAGCGCTGAATGTTGATGCTCACGGTTTGGATGAAATGGACAACAAAATACTGGCAACCTTGATTGATAAATTTAAAGGAGGACCTGTTGGAATTACAACATTGGCAACCGCAGTCTCTGAAAGCTCCGAAACAATTGAGGAGGTATATGAGCCGTTTTTAATTCAAGAAGGTTTTATTGTCAGAACCCCTAGAGGAAGAGAAGTTACCGACCTTGCCTACAAACATTTGGGAAAAATTAAAAACAACACCCAAGGAGGACTTTTTTAAATACTTGTTCAACTGATAGATTTTTAATCAGCCAATTCAATGAATTCAAGCCAACAAACCAATTTCATTAAAACCGAAGCCAAACGCCTCGGTTTTTTATCTTGTGGGATTTCGAAATCGGGATTTTTGGAAGAAGAAGCACCAAGACTGGAAGCATGGCTCAATAAAAATCAGCACGGTGAAATGGCGTATATGGAAAACCATTTTGACAAGAGACTAGATACCACCTTGCTAGTTCCAGATTCCAAAAGTGTTATTTCTTTGTTGTTTAATTACTTTCCCTCCCAAATACAGAAAGACACTACAGCTCCCAAAATATCTAAATACGCTTACGGAATGGATTATCATTATGTCATTAAAGACAAGCTCAAAGAACTTCTTTTTTCCATTCGAGAAACTATTGGCGATGTGCACGGAAGAGCGTTTGTAGATTCTGCTCCTGTTTTAGACAAAGCATGGGCTGTAAAGAGCGGATTGGGGTGGATGGGAAAACACTCCAACGTTCTTACTCAAAAAGAAGGATCTTTTTATTTTATTGCCGAACTCATTGTTGATTTAGACCTTGAATACGATCATCCCACTACCGATCATTGTGGATCGTGTACAGCATGTATTGACGCTTGTCCTACGCAAGCTATTGCTGCGCCTTATCAGGTAGATGGTAGCAAATGCATTTCATACTTTACGATTGAATTGAAAAACGAGCTCCCTCAAGAAATGAAAGGAAAATTTGACAATTGGGCCTTTGGATGCGATGTTTGTCAGGATGTATGCCCTTGGAATCGCTTCTCAAAATCCCACAAGGAGCCCTTGTTTGATCCCAACCCACAACTGTTGGAAATGACAAAAAAAGACTGGCAAGAAATTACTCAAGAAGTATTTGACACCCTATTTAAAGACAGTGCTGTTCAACGCACTAAATTTAAGGGATTGACTAGAAATATTAAATTTTTAGAAGCGTAGTTAGATTCAAAATCTTACCTTTGAAGCAAAATACAACCATGCACAAATCCAACAAAAGACGCGAAGCTTTACTTTACCATGCGAGACCCAATCCTGGAAAAATAGAGGTTATTCCAACCAAAAAACACAGCACACAGCGCGATCTTGCTCTTGCCTATTCTCCAGGTGTGGCAGAGCCTTGTTTAGAAATTGAGAAAGAAGTTAAAAACGTTTACAAATACACTTCCAAAGGAAATCTAGTTGCTGTTATTTCAAACGGAACAGCGGTATTGGGCTTAGGTGACATTGGCCCTGAAGCCTCAAAACCTGTAATGGAAGGGAAAGGACTTTTGTTTAAAATCTTTGCAGGAATTGATGTTTTTGACATTGAAATCGACACCAAAGATGTAGATGCTTTTGTCGAAACAGTAAAAAATATTGCTCCTACGTTTGGAGGAATTAATTTGGAAGACATCAAAGCCCCAGAGGCGTTTGAGATCGAAAGACGGTTGAAAGAAGAATTGGATATTCCTGTTATGCACGACGATCAGCATGGAACCGCTATTATTTCTGCGGCGGCACTGATAAATGCCTTAGAGTTGGTCGACAAAAAAATGGAGAACGTTAAAATCGTTGTGTTAGGAGCTGGAGCTGCAGCAATTTCGTGTACCAAACTCTACAAAGCTTTTGGCGCCAAAGGTTCTAACATTATGATGCTGGACAGCAAAGGAGTCATTCGAAAGGACCGCGAAAACTTAACGCCTGAAAAACTTGAATTTGCAACAGATTCCGATGCTCATACCCTTGAAGATGCCATGAAAAACGCAGATGTTTTTATTGGATTGTCTAAGGCTGATATTGTAACTCCTGAGATCTTGCTTTCAATGGCCAAAAATCCCATTGTATTTGCAATGGCAAATCCCAATCCTGAAATCAATTACGATTTAGCCATGAAAACACGCGATGATATCGTAATGGCTACAGGTCGTTCCGATCATCCCAATCAAGTGAATAATGTGTTGGGTTTCCCTTTTATTTTTAGAGGTGCTTTGGATGTTCGAGCCACCAAGATCAATGAGGCAATGAAAAAGGCAGCTGTAAAAGCACTTGCCAAACTTGCCAAAGAACCAGTACCTGAGCAGGTAAATATTGTTTACAACAAAACCAAATTGACTTTTGGAAAAGAGTATATCATTCCTAAACCATTTGATCCTAGATTAATCACAGAAATCCCGCCAGCTGTCGCCAAAGCAGCAATGGATTCGGGAGTTGCTCAAGAACCGATTTCAAATTGGGAAGATTACCAAGAGGAATTGTATCAACGAATAGGTTCGGATGATAAAATAGTTCGCTTGTTACTGGATCGTGCTAAAAATGACCCAAAAAAAGTAGTTTTTGCTGAAGCCGACCAGTTGAATGTATTAAAAGCGGCTCAAATTGCTTACGAAGAAGGAATTGCGATTCCGATTTTATTGGGTAGAGAAGATGTCATTCAAGAACTAATGAATGAAATTGAGTTTGAAGCTGAGGTGCTAATTATTGATCCTAAAGCAGATTCTGAAAGCAGCAATAGAGATAGATATGCGCAACACTACTGGGAGCGACGCAAACGAAACGGTGTTACGCAATACGAGGCATCAAGCAAAATGCGAGAGCGTAACTATTACGCAGCTATGATGGTTAATTTAGGAGATGCTGATGCCTTAGTTTCAGGATATTCAAGAAGCTATCCAACTGTTTTTAAGCCCATGGTTGAGCTTATAGGAACTGCCAAAGGAGTGAGCAAAGTAGCAACTACCAACCTGATGCTAACCAATAAAGGTCCTATCTTTTTGTCCGACACTTCGATTAATATAAACCCAACTTCAAAAGAATTGGCAAAAATTGCTCAAATGACTGCCGTGACAGCAAGTATGTTTGGAATGAAGCCTTCTGTTGCCATGTTATCATTTTCAAACTTTGGATCTTCCAACAGCCCAGAAGCCCAAAAAGTTCGTGATGCGGTCAAATATTTGCATCGATTCTTTCCAAACCTGACTGTCGATGGTGAAATTCAATCCGATTTTGCATTGAACAAAAAAATGCTTCAAGACACTTTTCCATTTTCACGCCTATCCGGTAAAAAAGTAAATACCCTTATTTTTCCAAATTTAGAAGCGGCCAATATTACTTATAAGCTCATCAAAGAGCTTGATGATGCACTTTCTATTGGACCTATTATGATGGGAATGAAAAAGCCTGTTCATATTCTTCAGCTGGGTGCTAGTGTTGACGAAATCGTCAATATGGTCGCAGTTGCAGTTGTCGATGCTCAAGAAAAAGAAAAACGAAACGCTTCGCTTTAGCGGGGTTAGAGGATTCGTAAATTTATCCGTACTTTTGATGTTTATCACATTTCAATGATTACACGTCTAAAAGGCCGTTTGGTTGAAAAATCACCTACAGAAGTTGTTGTAGATTGCAACGGAGTGGGCTATTTGGTTCATATTTCTCTCCATACATATTCTCAGTTGTCTAACGAAGAGAATATTTGTTTGTTAACACATCTTCAGGTTCGTGAAGACGCTCATACGTTGTATGGATTTTTTGATGAAATTGAACGAGCAACGTTTCGATTACTAATTTCAGTTTCTGGGATAGGAACCAACACCGCTCGGACCATGTTGTCCTCGTTATCTCCTTTTGAGATTCAAAAAGCCATTATGTCGGAAGATGTAGCAACTATTCAGTCTGTAAAAGGAATTGGACTCAAAACAGCCCAACGAGTCATTATTGATTTAAAAGATAAAATAACGAGTTTGTCTGGAATGGAAGAAGTTTCTACTTCTTTAAACAATACAAGTTCAGAAGAAGCGTTATCAGCATTAGAAGTTTTAGGTTTTTCAAGAAAACAATCCCAAAAAGTGATTGACAGCTTGCTTAAAACCACCCCAGATATGAACGTTGAATCACTTATTAAAAATGCTTTAAACAAACTATGACCATTTTTTGTTCAAGTTTCCGAGCTGCTAAAAATGTTTTTTTGCTGATTTTTTTAAGCTTATTTTTTTTAAATGCAGCTAAAATTTCAGCACAACAAACATCGGCTCAAGACACAATTTCGACTCAATTATTAACCAAAAGTATTCAGCTGCCTCCGCCGTCTGTCTTGGAGTCCAAATACACCTATGATCCCGTTGCTGATCGCTATATTTATTCGGTTAAATTGGGAGAGCTTGATGTTAATTTACCCCTTGTTTTGACGCCAAAACAATATCAAGATTTGGTTCGAAAAGCTCAAATTAAAAGTTATTTCGAAGAAAAAACGGCCTCCTACGAAGGAAATTCAAAAGACGGCGCAAGCCAAAAAAATCTGTTACCTCAATACTATGTAAAATCAAACCTTTTCAAAACTATTTTTGGCAGCAATACAATTGATATTGTTCCGCAAGGTTCGATTGCCTTGGATTTGGGAGTGAGATACCAAAAGACAGACAACCCAGCTCTATCTCCAAGAAATCGTCGTAATTTCAGTTTTGATTTTGACCAACAAATTTCAGTTGGAATCAATGGCAAAATTGGAGAACGCCTAGGTGTTAGTGCGAACTATGATACAGAATCAACATTTGATTTTCAGAATCTGATAAAATTAGAATTCAATCCGCCTTCTGCTAAAAATTTGGTTGGAGAGAAAGCCCGTTCAAAAATTGAAGAGTTTGAGAAAAAAGCAAAAGGGGTTATAGATCCCATTGCCGCTACTGTCGATAAAGGAAAAAAAATCATTCAGAAAGGGGAAAATGCCATTGGGTCGTTGTCCGAACCTAGTTTTAGTGGAAATGAAGATGCGATTATACAGAAAATAGAAGTAGGTAATGTAAGCATGCCGCTAAACAGCTCGCTCATTACGGGTGCTCAAAGTTTGTTTGGATTTAAAACCGAGTTACAATTTGGAAAAACACGAGTAACTGGAGTTTTTTCGGAACAGCGTTCTCAATCTTCAAGTGTAGTTGCTTCAGGGGATGGCACTTTGGAAGAGTTTTCACTTTTTGCACTTGATTACGAAGAAGACAAACACTTTTTCTTATCACAATTTTTTAGAGATCAATACGATAAAGCGCTCTCAACGTATCCATATCTAAACACCCAAGTGCAGATAAGTCGGGTAGAGGTGTGGGTAACCAATAGAGGTTCTCAAACCAACAACGTTCGAAATATAGTGGCACTTCAAGATATTGGAGAGGCATCTCCCGATCGTACCCGTTTGGATGACGGATACCCAGGGTTTTTTAGTACCACCAACCCCAATGCTTATCCGGATAATGAAGTAAATAAATTAAATCCAAATGCCATAGGAAGTGGAGGTGTGTTAACAGATGCTATCCGCGACATCGCAACTGTAAATCAGGGTTTTGGCCCGCTCGTAGGTACTGCAAATCAAGGGTTTGACTATGCTGTTTTAGAAAGTGCCCGAAAATTAGAATCTAACGAATATCAACTGCACCCTCAACTGGGTTATATCTCACTAAATCAAAAACTCAGTAATGATGAAGTATTAGCTGTTGCCTTTCAATACACATTGGGAGGGAAAGTGTATCAAGTGGGAGAGTTTGCCAACGACGGTGTCGCAGCAACAAATGTCACCCAATCTCAAGGGCAACCTACACAGGTGTCTAATAACAGCTTACTACTAAAGCTTCTTAAAAGCAATATCACCGATGTCAGTCAGCCTACATGGGATTTGATGATGAAAAATATATACAGTACTGGAGCGTATCGTTTGTCTGAAGAAGATTTTAAGCTCAATATTTTGTATGCCGATCCTTCACCAGTAAACTACATTAGTCCTGTTGATGCATCTTCTTGGCCCGAAGGGCTTGATAAACAGATATTGTTGGGAGTTTTCAACGTAGATAAGTTGAATATATACAACGATACTCAAAATGGAGGGGATGGGTTTTTTGATTTTGTTCCCGGAATAACGATTGATTCGGAATACGGAAGAATCATTTTTACTTCGGTAGAACCCTTTGGAGAATTTTTGTTTGATAAATTAAAAAACTCACAAGGATCTTCAGGAGAAGATTATGACAATTCGGTTACCTACAACGAAAATCAGAGCAAATATGTTTTTGGAGAAATGTATGCATTGACCAAATCGGAAGCTTTTGATGAAGTAGAAAAAAACAAATTCTTGCTGAAAGGAAGATACAAGTCCACCACAGGGGGAGGAGGAATTTCTTTAGGTGCTTTCAATGTCCCTAGAGGTTCTGTTCGAGTGACTGCTGGAGGAAGGTTGTTGCAAGAAGGAGTTGATTATACCGTCAATTACCAAGTAGGGACGGTAAAAATATTGGATGAAGGATTGAAAAACTCCAACATACCTATTGAAGTTTCTACCGAGAGTAATTCTTTCTTTGGACAGCAGAACAAACGTTTTTCGGGAGTGAATGTAGAGCACCAATTCAATGACAATTTTTTATTGGGAGCCACTGTAATGAATTTAAGTGAGCGACCGATTTCACAAAAAGCCAATTACGGGAGTGAACCCGTAAACAACACCATGTTTGGTTTCAATGGTAATTTTTCAACAGAAGCTCCTTTTTTAACTCGGTGGGTCAATAAACTTCCAAATATTGACACTCATGTTCCCTCAAATGTTTCCGTTCGAGGAGAAATCGCTTATCTATTATCAGGGTCTCCAAAAAATGCTGACTTCGAAGGAGTTGCTACAACGTATATTGATGATTTTGAAGGCTCACAATCCACTATTGATGTTAAAAGTGCATTGTCTTGGAGCCTTTCCAGTGTTCCTGCAAATGGGGTAAATGGTGCCAACGCCGGAGTTGATGATTTATCAAATGGTCATAACAGAGCCAAATTAGCCTGGTATAATATTGACCCTATTTTTTACACTTCTCAGAGTCCTTCAGAAATTGGCAACAATGAAATTTCTAAAAACGAAACCCGTCGTATATTTATCGATGAAATATTTCCACAGCAAGATTTAGTTCAAGGGCAATCGACCATTCAAAACACATTAGATTTAGCATTTTATCCCAATGAATTGGGACCTTATAACAATGCTACTGAATCTGCTTTTACAACTGCACCTGAAGAAAACTGGGCGGGAATAATGCGATCAATGACTTCTACTAATTTTGAGCAATCCAATGTTGAATTTATCGAATTTTGGATATTAGATACCTTTCAAAACTCGCGTACTATTGGAGACGATATAGGAACTTTGACAATCCATTTGGGGAATATTTCTGAAGACATTCTAAAAGACGGTCGTAAACAATATGAAAACGGATTGCCTGGAGTGGATGGGACTTCACTTACAACTTCTTCATCGTGGGGAGTTACTCCCTCGACTCAATCGTTAGTTTATGCTTTTGATGCCGAAACAGCCAATCGAACGCTACAAGATGTTGGGCTCGATGGATTGCCTGATTCGGAGGAGGCATCCATATACACCAATGGTCCTGCCAATGACCCAGCTAGAGACAATTATCAATATTTTTTGAATGCATCAGGAGGCATTTTGGATCGTTACAAAAACTATAACGGCTTGGAAGGAAATTCTCCTGTTGCAGTTTCAGATACCAATCGGGGTTCAACAACTGTTCCCGATACCGAGGACATTAACCGTGACAATACCATGAATACGATTGATAGTTATTTTGAGTATCGCATCCCCATTCAGCGCAATATGACTCCTGACAATCACCCCTTTGTGAGTGATGTTCGAGAAGATGTATCGGTTGATTTGCCTAACGGGGAGACGCTCAAATCTCGTTGGATTCAGTTTAAAATTTCCGTCAACAAAGATTATTATCAAGGCACTTCGTTCAGTTCCTATTTTGATGCCATTAACGGGATAGACGATTTACGTACTATTCGGTTTATGCGTTTGATGGTTAAAGATTTTACAGTACCTACAGTAATGCGATTTGCAACCTTAGATTTGGTTCGAGGTGATTGGAGAAGGTATTCAAAGCCCCTCAATATCGATAATGCTACTTATCCCAACACCACCGTCGATATTAGTACGGTAAGTATATTAGAAAATGAGAACAGGATTCCTATCAATTATGTTTTACCACCTGGAGTAGTCCGCGAACAAGTTAATAATAGCAATACAATCATACGGCAAAACGAGCAAGCGTTGTCTTTTAGTGTTTGTGATCTTAATCCAAAAGATTCTAGGGGAGTGTATAAGAATGTAGATGTTGATTTGCTGCAATACAAAAAATTAAAAATGTTTTTGCACGCCGAATCTATTCCAAATCAACAACCTCTTCCCGGAGAAGGTACGACAGATGATTTTGATCGTCGTTTGGTAGGCTTTGTTCGCCTCGGTACCGATTTCTCCGAAAACTACTATCAAATTGAAGTTCCTCTGAAACCTACTTCGTTCAGTCCAGGATCTTCCTCACGATTGAGCGCAGATGAAGTATGGCAGCCCGACAGCAACTCCATTGACATTCCCCTTGATTTATTAACCAAAATAAAGGCCGCTGGAATTGCCGCAGGAACCCTGTCTGAGGCAACTTATTATAACGAAGACCTTCAAGTAATTGATGAGTTCACATCCATAAGTTCATTGCCTGGAGAAAAAAAATACAAGTTTGCCATCAAAGGAAACCCCTCATTGGGCAGAATTAAAACCATCATGATTGGAGTAAAAAACCCATCAAAAACTCCAGGCGATTTATTGTGTGGCGAAGTTTGGTTTAATGAATTGCGATTGTCTGAAATAGAATCTAAAGGAGGTTGGGCAACCATTGGCTCAATAGATGCAAACATTGCAGACTTTGCGACAGTGTCTGCCACAGGAAAAATTTCTACGGTAGGATTTGGAGGCATTGAGCAAAATCCAAATCAACGAAGTCAGGAAGATTACCGTCAGTACGGTATTGCTACTTCGGTAAACATTGGTCAACTTTTTCCCAAAAAATGGGGAATTCAAGTACCAATGAGCTATAGCATTTCGGAGGAATTTATTACTCCAGAATACGATCCTTTTTATCAAGACATTCGCTTACAAGATCGTCTAGATAACGCTACTCGTACTTCCCAAAAAGACTCGATTAAAAATCAAGCGATTAGTTATACCAAACACAAAAGCATCAATTTTATTGGAGTTCGAAAAAACAGAGGTCCAGAGCAAAAAAAGCGTGTTTATGATATAGAAAACTTTGATTTTTCTTACGCCTTTAATGAAGAAAACCACCACGATTACGAGATTGAAGAACTTACACGGCAAACCGTAAAAGTAGGAGCTGGATATCAATACAGCTTCACACCGTTTTCTATCGATCCGCTTAAAAAAGTTTCATTTATTAGTCAGAAAAAATACTTAAAATGGCTGAGTGAAATTAACTTCAATCCCGTTCCTGACAACATATCATTGGCAACAAATATCAATCGCGCATTCAGTAGTCAACGCTTTAGGGAAGTTTATTTGGAAGGAACCGACGCGGCAAATCAATTGGCACTTCCTGAGTTACAACAACGAAATTTTATGTTTGATTGGGCCTTTACATTGAATCATAATTTAACGCGATCGTTGCGAATGAATTTTACGGCATCTAATAATAGCATAGTTAAAAATTACTTCAAAGAAGATGCTCAAGGAAATGAAATTTTAAATAGAGACTTGGATATATGGGATGGATTTTGGGATGTTGGAGAACCCAACCGTCATGCGCAATCTATTGGACTTACATACAACATTCCGTTTCGCCTTATTCCAGGGTTAAATTTTATTAATGGAACGTATAATTATACCGGTGACTTTAATTGGCAGCGGGGCTCCAATACCCTAGCAGATGTTGAAGATGCCGATGGGAATCGATTGGGGGTTGTTAATACCATTCAAAACGCAAACACTCACACGTTGAACACCACTTTTAATTTGGACAAATTATATCGCTCCTTGAAGTTGGTGAAAAAAACAAAAGGGAGCAACAAAAATAGCCCGCAAGTAAAGGCTTTAAACACCCTTATTGGTTTTACAACTGGACTGAAGCGGCTTCAAGTTAATTATTCAGAAAACAATGGAAAAGTACTTCCCGGATATACAGAATCGCTCGGATTTTTAGGAACGCTTCGCCCCTCATTTGGGTTTGTTTTTGGAAGTCAGTCTGACATTAGATACGAAGCAGCGAAGCGAGGATGGCTTACCGAATTCCCTGAATTCAATCAGCAATTTACACAAGTACATAACTCCAAATTGACTTTGTCTGCTGAAATCGATTGGATTCAAGATTTAAACATTGATTTGAATGCCGATCGTAATTTTTCAGAAAACTTTTCAGAAAACTTTCAGGTGACCAATGGAGAATACCAACCACTAACCCCCAACAGTTATGGGAATTTTGGCATCTCAACAATTTTAATAAAAACTGCTTTTTCTACAAGCAACGAAACCCAATCTAAAACCTTTGATGCGCTTCAAGACAATCGGTTAATCATTGCAAGACGACTCGCGGATCAAAAAGGAATTCCTGTAACAGACATTGATCAGGATGGATACCCTAAAGGATTTGGCAAAAACAATCAAGCGGTTCTTATTCCTGCATTTTTATCGGCCTATTCAGGAGTAGATGCTAATAACATGTCCTTGGGAGTCCTGCGCGACACTCCGCTTCCCAATTGGTCTATTCAGTACACAGGATTGATGCGAATTAAATCACTTAAAAAAATATTTAGACGATTTTCTCTTTCCCACGGCTATCGCTCCAGTTACACACTTAATTCGTTTCGATCTAATTTAGAATTTGACGCAAACAATCCAAACAAGTTGGATCAATCCAATAATTTTTTAAACGAAACTTTATACACGAACATCAATCTAGTCGAACAGTTCAATCCGCTTCTTAAAGTAGATTTTGAATTGAAAAACTCTATTAGCGTATTGGCAGAGCTCAAAAAAGATCGTGCCTTATCGCTTAGTTTAGACAACAATTTATTAACCGAAACTTTTGGTAACGAATTGGTAGTAGGTCTTGGATATCGCATCAAAGATGTCAAATTAAGAACCAATATATCGGGCAAACGGAAAACCCTTAAAGGCGACATTAATATCAAAGCCGATCTCTCGGTCAGAGACAATATAACAATCATTCGCAACTTGGACTTGTTAAACAATCAAGTAACTGCAGGTCAAACACTTTGGTCCTTAAAAGTGACCGCCGACTATGCGTTGTCAAGAAACTTGACAGCCTTATTTTTCTACGATCACTTGTTTTCAAAATTTGCAATCTCCACCGCGTTTCCCCAAACTACCATTCGGTCAGGAATTACAATTCGCTACAATTTTGGACAGTAAAATTTCGGTGTTAAAAACAAAAAATATACATTTGAAAAATAAATTTTTGATATGAATCTTCCGCAACAGTTAAAATACACCAAAGACCATGAATGGGTTCGCATTGATGGCGATATAGCGACTATTGGAATTACTGATTTTGCTCAAAGTGAACTTGGAGACATTGTTTATGTTGAAATCGAAACTGTGGACGAAACATTGACTAAAGACGAAGTCTTTGGAACAGTGGAAGCTGTAAAAACAGTTTCTGATTTGTTTTTGCCGTTAACAGGTGAAATTATTGAGTTTAACGAAGCGTTGGAGGATACTCCCGAGTTGGTAAATACGGATCCTTACCAAGCAGGTTGGATGATCAAACTAAAGATTCATGATGCTGCCCAGGCAAATGATTTGCTAGATGCAGATGCTTACAATCAACTCATAGGTGGGGCGTAATTTTTACTTGCTTCTCACAATAATCTGGACACTTGCCGTAATCGTTGCAAGCAATATTCCAGCAAGTAATATTCCATCAATACTTCCTAAAAATTCTGATATTTTTATTCATTTTATATGGTATGCCGTTATGAGTTTTGGCTGGATACTATCTTTAAAAAATAAATTTTCAAACCGTATCGGAGCTTCATTATTGATTACCGTATCCATTGGTCTATTGAATGAGTTTTCACAGGGCATGTTGTCTTTAGGAAGGTCATTTGAACTTTCAGACATACTTTCTAACACCTTTGGATCGCTTCTAGGAACCATACCTTTTCTAAAAAAAAGAAGATAAAACAAGATTCGGTTTTTTAGGTTTAAAAAAAACAGTATTTTTGAGAGGATTTAAATTTATAAAATTCACAACAAACCTTCAGTTACAGGAGACTAACATTTGAATTTTGCATCTCTGCACTGAGCAAATTATAAGTGTGATCGTTAAAAACAATAAATATTGATAAATGAAACTTAAAAAGAACCCAAAGGCGGATTTGACTAAAAACAGCAGCCTTTATTTCGCTATAGGTCTCTGCGCTATTCTGTTCATTTCTTGGCAAGCTATAGAATGGAAAACCTACAAAAAGAGTTATGCATACGAAATATTAAACGTTGATGATGAGGACGACGAGGAAGTGCCTATTACCGAACAACTCAAAACGCCACCGCCACCGCCACCGCCACCTGCTCCTGAAATTATTGAAGTTGTAGAAGACGAGGAAGAGGTAGAGGAAACCATTATTGAGTCCACGGAAACCGATCAGGAAGAAATTGTAGAGGAAGTTGAAGTTTTGGAAGAAGAATTGGATGTAGATGTCCCTTTTGCCATTATTGAAGATGTTCCCTTATTCCCAGGATGCGAACGAGTATCAAAATCGGAACGAAGAAAATGCTTTCAAGAAAAAATACAGCGACATATTAGTAGAAACTTTCGCTATCCTGAAATTGCACAAGAGATGGGTATTCAAGGACGCGTATATGTTAATTTTGTAATTGCCAAAGATGGAAGTATTACAAATATTCGAATGCGAGGGCCGGATAAAAATTTAGAGAAAGAAGCTGCCCGAATTATCGGAAAACTCCCCAAAATGACACCGGGAAAACAACGAGGACGCCCAGTAAGGGTTCCGTTTAGTATTCCAATAACCTTCCGATTGCAATAATACATATCCCGCTTTTGCGGGATTTTTTTTGGCATTTTTTTTTGCACTATTTTTAAAGAACACGAGAGAGGTACTTCTCCCCTAAATGTCAATCTCATGAAGCCTAAAAAAAACCCAAAATGCGATCTTTCCAAAAACAGTAGTCTTTATTTTTCCATCGGTTTGTGCTTGATGCTGTTTATTTCATGGCGTGCTATTGAATGGAAATCGTATGAAAAAACCAACTTTGATCTCCAACTTCTTAATGTAAGCGAGGACGATGAAGAGGAAGTTCCTGTTACGGACTTAATAAAAACTCCACCTCCACCTCCGCCACCGCCATCAGTGGCCCCTCAAATAATTGAAATTGTTGAAGACGATGATGATATCGAGGAAACGGTTATTAAGTCTTCTGAAACCGATCAGGATGAGGAAATCGTTGAAAATGTTGAAGTAGTTGAAGAAATAGAGGAAATAGATGTTCCTTTTGCTATCATCGAAGATGCTCCTTTGTTTCCAGGTTGTGAGCGTGTCAAAAAATCTGAGCAAAAAAAATGTTTTCAAGAGCAAATACAAAAGCATATCAGTCGAAATTTTCGCTACCCTGAAATTGCGCAGGAAATGGGTGTACAAGGAAAAGTTTTTGTAGTTTTTGTGATTGGAAGTGATGGAAATATAACCAATATTCGAACGCGCGGTCCGGACAAAAATTTGGAAAAAGAAGCAGCCCGAATTATCGGAAAACTTCCCAAGATGATTCCAGGGAAACAACGTGGACGCCCCGTTAGAGTGCCTTTTAGCATTCCTATTACATTTAAGTTGCAGTAATACAAAAAACACCTTTTGATACACTCGATTCAAAAGGTGTTTTTTCTTTTTTAAAATTGCATACTGGCAATTTGTACAGTATCTTTGTAGCCGTTTTTAGGCTATGAAAAACAGTGTTTCGAAAACCATTACGCACTCCCCTTCGATTTTGTTAGTTGTCAAAGATTTTTTGATGCTTACCAAAGCTCGACTGGCTATAAGTGTTGTGTTTTCATCAGTTGCGGGTTATCTTTTAGGCGCCACTAGTTTTGATATCACGATTTGCTTAGTTTTGGCTTTAGGCGGGTATTGTTTGGTAGGCGCGTCCAATGCATACAATCAAATTATTGAAAAAGATTTGGATGCACTTATGACTAGGACTCAAAACCGACCCCTGCCAGCAGAGCGAATGAGCTCTCAAGTTGCATTTTGGATTGCAACCGTACTGACTCTTTTAGGAATTGCTATTCTTTATTGGATCAATCCCAAAACAGCCATGTTTGGAGCCATTTCTATTTTTATGTACACCAGTTTGTACACTCCTCTAAAAACCAAAACACCTTTGTCTGTTTTTGTAGGAGCATTTCCTGGAGCCATTCCTTTTATGTTGGGTTGGGTTGCGGCCACAAATGATTTTGGGATAGAACCAGGTACACTGTTCATGATTCAATTTTTTTGGCAATTTCCACATTTTTGGGCCATCGGTTGGATGCTGGATGACGATTATAAAAAAGCCGGTTTTAAGATGCTTCCTACTGGAAAAAAAGACAAGTCAACTGCTGTGCAAACCATTTTGTACACCTTTTGGATGATTCTTGCTTCGATATTTCCAGTTACAGGGCTAACAGGAGCGCTTTCACTTTCAGTTGGCGCAGCTGTTATTGTTGGGTTGCTTGGACTGGTAATGCTTTACTATGCTTTAAACCTATATCAAACCCTATCGTCTCAATCTGCTAAGAAACTCATGCTGGCAAGTGTTGTTTACATCACCCTGATTCAAATCGTTTATGTAATTGATAAGTTTATCTAAATATGGATTATACACAACAATCTTTGGAAGAAAAAAATATACGAGCCAAAAAAATGATGCTTTGGTTTGGAATGATCAGTGTTTGCATGACTTTTGGCGGACTCACTAGCGCTTATGTGGTTAGTAAATCACGGCCAGATTGGATAGAAAATTTTGAACTCCCCGCGGCTTTTTATTGGAGTACAGTAGTTATTTTAGTAAGTAGTATTGCTTTTTATTTAGCTAAAAAATCGTTACTTAAAAAACAACCGCAAACGACTGCTTTACTAATTACAACCATGGTGTTGGGAATTGCTTTTGTGGTTTTACAATTTTCAGGATTTAATGAACTGATTCAACAGGGTTATTTTTTCACAGGAGCTCAAAGCACGGTTACTACTTCTTTTTTGTATGTCATTACGATTGTTCACATGGCACACTTATTTGCTGGATTGGTGGTTCTTTCTGTGGTTTTGGTTCGTCACACCCAACAGAAGTATCGAGAAAAAACATTGGGTTTTGAATTGGCCCATACCTTTTGGCATTTTTTAGACTTTTTATGGCTCTATTTGTTTGCCTTTTTATATTTCTTTAGATAGGAAAAATATGTACATTTGCACAACTAAATTTAGTTACTTTTTATGAGCACTACAACCGTACCAACCAGCACAGAAGATAATGTTTGGAGTGGAGGTAACAAGCCTCTCAACTCGAGTTATGGTAAAATGATGATGTGGTTTTTCATTGTTTCCGATGCACTTACCTTTTCAGGATTTTTAGTTGCTTATGGCTTTTCTCGTTTCAAAAATATTGATTCATGGCCGATAGCTGATGAAGTTTTTACTCACTTTCCCTTTTTACATGGTGTTGACGCTCCTATGTACTATGTGGCTTTAATGACCTTTATTCTTATTTTTTCATCGGTGACTATGGTAATAGCCGTTGATGCAGGTCATCATATGAAAAAAACTAAAGTAGCTGTTTATATGCTGCTTACTATACTCGGAGGAGCTGTTTTTGTTGGTTCGCAAGCCTGGGAGTGGAAAAACTTTATCAACGGTGAATACGGAGCTGTAGAAACAAAGGGAGGACAAATCCTGCAATTTTTAGATGCTGAAACAGGAAAACGAGTAGCGCTTGAGGATTTTGCTGCCACTATTCCAGGAGATCGTGTTCAGCATGAAAGCAAAAATGGATTGTGGTTTTATGAAGAAGCCGAGCTTCCTAGTTTTACTGTTCAAGAAGTTGTTACTGGGTTTGTCAACCATGAAAATCTGGTAGTTAAAACCGAACAAATTGACGAATCGGGACACAAGATAGTGTTGAGTAGAGAGGAGTCGCTACAAAAAATCAATCAAACACAGTATGTTGTTGAAGGAGCTAATTTGATTCGAAATGAATATGGAAATCGATTGTTTGCTGATTTCTTTTTCTTTATCACAGGATTTCATGGGTTCCACGTATTGTCTGGGGTAATTATCAATTGTATTATCTTTTTCAATGTTCTTATTGGAACATACGAACGACGTGGGAACTATGAAATGGTCGAAAAAGTAGGTCTTTATTGGCACTTTGTTGATTTGGTTTGGGTTTTTGTATTTACATTCTTTTATTTAGTATAACACTTGGATTAAAATTATAATATGGCACACGTAGCACACAAACTTTCGATTTTTAGAGGATTGGTAACTTTTAAGTCCAATCAACAAAAAATATGGGGTGTTTTGATTTTCCTTTCTATTGTTACTATCATTGAAGTTGTTTTAGGTATTATAAAGCCTGAATCTCTAATGAGTTCTTTTCTTCATATGAAAATTATAAATTGGATTTTTATAATCTTAACCATAGTAAAAGCATATTATATTGCTTGGGATTTTATGCACTTGCGTGATGAAAAATCAGGATTAACAGGCTCCATTGTTCTTCCCTTGGTAATTTTAATTCCTTATTTGGCTTTCATTCTTTTGGTAGAAGGAAATTATATTTACGACGTGATGTTTGAAGGATTTGTAAGCTGGAATTTTTAATCACAGCACTTTCATCACATCGAATGTCTCTAAGATAACAGGTCATTTTTGATGAAAAAGTATGGCGTTCTTACCGTTTTGTTTGTTTTTCCATTGGTAATTTATCTTTTCTTTGCTTCTGGGGTTAACAACTTTGCCAAACTTCCTGTACTCACAGAGAATGTAATTGATATTTCGAATTTTTCGGATCAATCCTTTCAAAATAAAATCACTGTATTGGGTTTTTTAGGAACCAATATTGACCAAAAACAGGGAGATGCACTGAACTTAAACCAAAAGATTTACAAACGCTTTTTTGAGTTTATTGATTTCCAGTTTGTAATGATTCAGCCTATAGGTACAGAAATCCAATCTGCCTCTTTGTTGGAAAAACTTTCATCAGGAACCAATACCGATACACGAAATTGGAAGTTTGTATTTACGACTGCTGAACAAATCCAACAGCTGTTTAATAGCTTGAAAACAAATGTGAACCTAGATGCTACTCTTAGTTCTCCATATGTCTTTATTATTGACAAAGACAAGGCACTAAGAGGTCGTGACGATGACGAAGACATTGGAACTTTATACGGCTATGATGCCCGTTCTGTTGCTGAGATCAATAACAAAATGGAGGACGATATCAAGGTTATTTTGGCAGAATATCGATTGGCTCTCAAAAAAAACAACGCAGATCGACAAAAATAATTTATGAAAAACTATTCTTACGTTGGGATTTCATTTATCATTTTAGTTTTTGGAATTATTTTTATTCCAAGAATTATTGATCGTATCCAATCTGGATCTACCCTTGATGGTGATCGATTGAATCGAACTTCGAACTCCGATTTGGCATATATTTCATTGAATGGAGAGCGAAAGAAAGTTCCTGAATTTTTATTAACCAATCAAGACAATCTTCCCATTAGCAATGAAGACTTTTTAGGAAAAGTATATGTAGTTGAGTTCTTTTTTACTAGCTGCCCATCTATTTGCCCTATCATGAATAGGAACATGAAAATTTTGGAAGAAAAATACGGTGATCGAACTGACTTTGGGATTGCATCTATTACTATTGATCCCGAAAATGACACACCTATGGAGCTGAAAAAATATGCGGAAATTTATGATGTATTTTCACCCAATTGGCATTTCCTAACAGGCGAACGATCTTACATCTACGAGCTTGCCAACTCAGGGTTTAATATTTTTGCTGAAATCAATCCAGCTGTTGCTGGAGGATTTGAACATCAAGGGTATTTTGCTTTGGTAGACCAAAATGGGTATCTTCGTTCCAGAAGAGACGATTATGGGAATCCTATCGTCTATTATTTAGGCATCGATAATGACGACGCAGAGGTTCAAGACATAACACTTTTAAAGCAAGACATACAAATACTTTTAAATGACTAACTAATGGGAGTTCAGAAAAAAAAACACAACTTAGCAATTATTATAATCTCCATAGCAATTCCTTTGGCGGTTGCAGCTTTGTTTTCGATACGAATTGAGGGGGTTGAACGCTTGTGGTTTTTACCACCCATATACTCCACAATGAATGGATTGACTGCTGTATTGCTTGTAGCTGCTTTGATCGCAATTAAAAAAGGCCAAAGATTGACGCATCAACGATTGATGAAAGTGTGTATTGTGTTTTCTGTAATTTTTTTGGTACTATACATTGCTTATCATACAACATCTGATTCAACACCCTATGGTGGAGAAGGATTCATTCGCTACATCTATTATTTTATATTAATATCGCACATCATTTTATCTATTGGGCTTATTCCTATGGTGTTACTTACATACACCAAAACACTTTATAATGATTTTAAAGCCCACAAAAAGCTTGCGCGATATACGTTTCCTGTTTGGCTGTATGTTGCTGTTACTGGGGTAGTTATATATGTTATGATATCTCCCTATTACCCTGTTTAATATTATTTAAAACACTTGCTTTCGATGAAGTTTACTGGAATGATATTGTTGATTTTTTTTCTGTTTACAATTCCTGTTGATGCTCAGTGTGCTATGTGTCGAGCCGTATTGGAGTCTAGTGGAGACCAAGAAGTGGCAAAGAGTTTAAATGATGGAATAGTTTACTTAATGATCATTCCCTATGTTTTGGTAGGTGTAACCATATTCTATATTTACAAAAGGTTTTTTCAGAACAAAAAGAATCCTTAACTTTTGTAACATTTTGGTACGACTGTCGTCTTATACAATAGTCTTTTAATGTTTTTTATCTAACTCAAACCTGAATATGATTCATATCCAAGATTTGCACAAATCTTACCAAATGGGAAGTTCCTCCCTTCATGTCCTAAAAGGAATCAATCTTCAAATTAATGAGGGCGAATTGGTAGCTATTATGGGATCTTCAGGTTCTGGAAAGTCAACATTGTTAAATATTTTGGGAATGCTTGATAGTGGAGACTCAGGAAGTTATACTTTAGACAATACACTTATCAAAAATTTAGATGAAACCAAAGCAGCTAAATATCGCAACAAATTTTTAGGCTTTGTTTTTCAATCCTTTAATTTGATTAATTATAAAAACGCCCTTGAAAATGTTGCACTCCCTCTATATTATCAGGGGTTTTCTCGAAAAGATCGATTAAAAAAAGCCCTGGATTATTTAGAAAAAGTTGGATTAAAAAAATGGGCTACACATTTACCCAACGAGCTATCGGGAGGACAAAAACAGCGCGTTGCAATTGCACGTTCTTTGGCTACCGAACCCAAAGTATTGTTGGCAGATGAGCCCACGGGAGCCTTAGACTCAAAAACCTCCAAAGAAGTAATGCAGTTGATTCAAAACATTAATAACGAGGGAAAAACAATTTTGGTTGTAACTCACGAAACCGATATCGCCAATATGTGTAAGCGAATTGTTCACCTCAAAGATGGAGTGATTGTTGAAGATAAAAAAGTAAATCAAGTAATCCTTTAGCCAATGTTTAGTAGAGATCGTTGGAATGAAATCTTTGAAACTATTAGTAAAAATAGACTTAGAACTTTTTTGTCTGGATTTACAGTAGCTCTTGGTATTTTCATTTTTGTGATTTTGTTTGGTTTTGGAAACGGCTTAAAAAATTCGTTCCAAAAATTCTTTTTAGACGACGCAACCAATACATTTTTTCTTTATCCAGGAAAAACATCAAAGCCTTATCGAGGGTTTAAATCCAATCGTAGAATTGAATTTAAAAACGATGATTTGACCGATATTAAAGAAAACTTCCCTTTCTTTTTAGAATATATAACTCCCAGAATTACACGCGGAGCACTCGTTAAATACAAGTCCGAATCGAATAATTATACCACTCGAGCAGTAGCACCTTCTCACCAATTTGCTGAAAAAACAATCATCATGGAAGGCAGGTATATTAACCAAAGAGACATTCAGCTCAAAAAAAAGTATGTCGTGATTGGGCGACTCGTTAAAAATGATTTGTTTGGAAGCGAAAATCCAATTGGTAAATACATCGACCTTTCCAACAATAACTACAAGGTGATTGGTGTTTTTCAAGACGATGGAGGAGACAATGAAGAGCGACTTATTTATTTGCCTTACACAACCCGTCAACAACTTGAAAAAAGCAATGACAAAATTGACCGTATGATTGTAGCGTTCAAGCCCGAATTAGGACACGCTGGAGCGATGACATTTGAAAGTAAGTTATATACTTTTTTAAAAGATAAACACAATATTGCTCCTGATGATGAGAATGGCATTTATATTAGAAATAGAGCAGATCAATTGAAACAAAACCAGCAATTTGCCAGTATTCTTCAACTGATTGTCACTTTTGTAGGATTGGGAACATTGTTAGCGGGTATTATAGGTATTTCTAATATTATGGTATATGTAGTAAAAGAACGCACCAAAGAATTGGGCATTCGAAAGGCCTTGGGAGCAACACCCAAGTCAGTCATAGGGATGATATTGCACGAATCCATTTTTATTACAACTTTGACAGGATTTGCGGGGCTTATACTAGGCGTGACTGTACTCAATTTTTTTGGTGACCGACTGAAAGACTTTTTCATATTAGACCCCTACATCAATACTGGTACTGCAATTTTTGCAACTTTTTTATTGATTTTATTTGGCGCTATAGCAGGATACATTCCAGCGAAACGAGCCGCAAAAATCAAACCCATTGTAGCCCTAAGAGACGAATAATGATTAAGATAATTTTTGATAGAGACACCTGGCAAGAAATTTTCGGTTCTATCCGAAAAAACAAGTTGCGAACCATTATTACAGTCATCGGAGTGCTTTGGGGGATATTTATTTATATTGCCCTATCGGGAGCTGCCAAAGGGCTGGATAATGGATTTGAAAGACAGTTCGAAGACGTGGCTATAAACAGCATGTTTGCATGGGCACAAAGAACCAGTGTTCCCTACAAAGGGTTTAAAACGGGACGCTCTTTACAGCTAAAATTGGAAGATGCGACAATACTTCAAAATCAAATTCCTAGCATCGAATTTATTGCTCCACGAAATGCGAAAGGTGTCTTTGGCGGAAGTGAAGGAGCTACCATTGTTCACCAACAAAAAAGTGGAAAGTATCCCATCTATGGAGACTTCCCTATTTTTACAAAGATTGCTTCCAAAAAAATATATGATGGAGGAAGGTTTATCAACGACAATGATATTTTACTCGACCGAAAAGTATGTGTTATTGGCGAACAAACTCAAAAAGAACTCTTTCAAAAAAACGACGATCCCATTGGAAAATTTATCCGAATCGATAATATTTATTTTCAAGTAATCGGAGTTCACAAATATGTTCCTGGAGGCGGTTTTGAAGGAGAGGGAGATGTTTTCATCCCATTTTCTACCTACAGAAAATTATACAATACTGGAGATGAGGTTGATTGGTTCTCCATTGCTGCTTATGACGACGCCGATGTTGTAAAAACCGAAGAAGATGTAAAAGCTGTTTTGAAAAAAACACATCAGGTACATCCTGACGACGAGCGCGCTTTTGGAACGTTCAATTTGGGAGAAATATTTAACAGAATTATCGGATTTTCAAAAGGGATGACCTTTTTATCGCTTATAGTAGGAATTGCTACTATTATTGCTGGAGTTATTGGAATTGGAAACATTTTGTTGATTTCTGTTAAGGAACGAACCAAAGAATTGGGAGTTCGAAGAGCCCTAGGCGCTACGCCTCGCGAGGTTCGATTACAAATTATTATGGAGTCTGTATTTTTAACCCTAATTGCTGGAATTTTTGGAATTGTTTTAGGAGCCTTTGTTTTATTTGGCATTGATATGGCCACTCAAAACCTTAGTGATTTTCCTTACACCAATCCAACTGTCCCGATTCCCTTTGTGATTGGAGCCTTAGTAATTATGGTTGTATTAGGAACTCTTATTGGATTGATTCCAGCACAACGAGCCGTAAGCATAAAACCTATTGACGCATTAAGAGAAGAATAAATTAAAAAGAATTATACATGAAAATTTTAAAATACTTAGCCATTGGAATTGCAGTTTTGGGAGTTTTGTTTGCAACTGCTTTCTTTATAAAATCCAACAGCAAACCCTCCATTCAGTTTGAAACAGAAACTGTTTTTATCACCTCTATTGAACAAAAAACAGTAGCCACAGGGAAGGTGGTTCCTGAGGATGAGGTTGCTATTAAGCCTCAAATTTCAGGAATTATTGACGCTATTCTTGTAGAAGAAGGAGATGAAGTTCGAGCAGGAGATTTGCTAGCAAGAATTAAAGTAGTCCCTAACGAACAATCTCTTAATAGTGCACGTGGACGTGTAAAAAACGCCCAAATTGTATTGAAAAACGCAAATCTTGAATACAAAAGAAACAAAACATTGTTTGATAAAGGGATTATCTCCAGTCAAGATTTCAATAATATTGAATTGCGATACAACCAAGCATTGCAAGAAGTATCCAATGCTGAAAGTGATCTGCAAATTATCCGTTTGGGATCTTCCGGAGGTTCTGCTTCGGCCAATACAAACATACGAGCTACTGTTTCGGGAACTATTTTGGAAATTCCTATCAAAGAAGGAGACCAAGTCATTCAATCCAACACCTTCAATGCAGGAACAACTATTGCCACCATTGCCAATTTAAAGAAAATGATTTTTGAAGGAAAAATCGATGAGGCAGAAGTTGGTAAATTGTATCAAGATATGCCTTTAAAGATATCGTTGGGTGCTATTCAAGACAAAGAGTATGATGCCAAGCTTAAATTCATTGCACCCAAAGGAAACGAAGAACAGGGTACGGTTCAGTTTCGAATCGAAGGGGTTGTATTTTTGGATTCCGATTTTTTTATAAGAGCCGGTTATAGTGCAAATGCATCCATTATTTTAGAAAAAAAAGACAGTATTCCTGCTATTCGAGAAGCTCTTTTGCAATTTGATAAAGAAACAGAAGATCCGTATGTAGAAGTTCAAATCGATGATCACAAGTTCGAAAAACGCGATGTAGAAATTGGAATATCAGATGGAATCAATGTTGAAATTCTTTCAGGAATTTCAAAAGAAGACAACATCAAGGTTTGGAACAAGACCGAGCCTTTGAAAAAGGGTGATGATCAAGAAGACAAATCCTAAATACCGCTATTTATGAAACTTTTCACTTCTTTATTACTAATTATTTGCTGTTTAGGGATATCTCGAGGTCAAGAAAAACCGTGGACTCTCGAAGCCTGTGTTGAGCGTGCCTTAGAAAAAAACATTTCTATCAAACAAGCCGAATTGAATTATGCCGATACTCAGTTGGGTAAAAAAGCAGCCATAGGTAATTTTTTGCCCAGTTTTAACCTTGCATCTTCCCACTCGTGGAACATTGGCTTGAATCAAAATATTACTACTGGATTGCTCGAAAACTTGACGACTCAGTTCACCTCTGTTGGGCTCAACGTAGGACTTGATATTTATAATGGACTGCAAAATATCAATCAGCTTCATCGGGCGAATCTTGCACTTTTAGCCAATGAATATCAATTGTCTGATATGGCAGAAGATGTGTCACTTTTGGTAGCGAATTCCTACTTGCAAGTATTGTTTAACAGAGAATCGTTAACCTCACAACAGCTTCAGCTAGAAATCAGTATAGAGCAACTTTCTAGGAGTCAAGAATTGGTAAATTCTGGTGTTATTCCTGCGGGAGACCTATACGAATTGGAGGCTAATTTGGCCGATCAAGAACAGCGAACCATTTTGGCAGAAAACAGTTTGCGTTTAGCTAAAATTTCTCTGGCACAATTGTTATTGATCACCGATTACGAAAATTTTGAAATTGCCGATGAAAATTACGAGTTACCCCTTTCGGACATCCTTTTACAATCGCCGAAAGATATTTATAACAAATCATTGTCGCTACGAAACGATATAAAATTGGCAGAAACAAATGTGTTGATTGCAGAAAAAGACTTGAAAATTGCCAAAGGAGCGCTTCAGCCTCGTCTGTCGGCATTTTACGGGTACAGTTCTCGTATTTCATATAGCGATCGCTTGGAAGGAACAGGTCTGTATGAAATTCTTCCGACAGGTCTTTTTGTTGAGGGATCACTCAATCAAGTATTACGATACTCAGAGGTTACGCGCGTAATTGGACCAGCGGCGTTTGAGGATCAATTTAAGGACAATGCAGGACAAAATTTTGGAGTTCAATTATCCATCCCAATTTTGAACGGTTTCTCGGTTCGCAATAATGTTGCGCGAAATAAAATTAATGTTGAACGATCCAAGTATGCGTTTGAACAGCAAAAGTTAGACTTAGAAAACACAATTAACCAGGCTCACAATAATGTCCAAAGTGCTTTCAAAGCGTATGATGCAGCACAAAAAACATTACAAGCCCGTGAAAAAGCCTTTTCCTATGCCAAAGACCGTTTTGATTTGGGAGTCGTCAACTCCTTTGAATATAGTCAGGCCAAACAACGATTTGAGTTAGCTCAGTCCGAAGTCATTCGAACCAAATACGATTATATTTTTAAATTAAAAGTACTTGAATTTTATTTTGGGATTCCAATCAAAATCGATTGATCCACAACAGTTATTTTAATATGCCAGATATAAAAGGCGCTGCTTTTTAGTACTTTTGTGCCTATAAATTTAAAAATGGCGCACATACTGCATATTGAAACCACCACAACACAATGCTCTGTGGGATTGAGTAAGGACGGAAAAATAATTGCCCTTTCAGAACATAATAGCGAACAGTACTCGCATTCAGAAAAGTTGCATGTGTTTATTCAAGAATGTTTACAACAAGCTTCCCTTTCCCCAAGTGATTTGGATGCTGTTGCCGTGAGTAAAGGACCGGGTTCCTATACGGGTCTTCGTATAGGAGTTTCTACCGCCAAAGGAATCTGCTTTGCCTTAGATATTCCCCTGATTTCGGTTTCTACGCTGTTGAGTTTGTCGTGTCAGGCTACTGTTCGTTCGGGAGTAATCATCCCTTTATTGGACGCTCGAAGAGACGAAGTGTATGCGGCTGTTTACGACCAAAACCATCAAGAAATTCGTGATATACAAGCAGAAATTATTACAAACAATTCGTTTTTAAACTACCTAAACAAAGACTCGGTTTATATAATGGGTCCTGGTGCTGAAAAATGCAAACTTTTGATAGACGCTCACCCCAACCTAAATTTTGAATCAACTACATCTTTACCCTCTGCGCAACAGATGGTAAAAATTGCTCATGGTAAATTCGAAAGAAAAGAATTTGAAAATGTAGCTTATTTCGAGCCGTTTTATCTTAAAGATTTTATAGGAACTCCTTCCAAAAAAACCTTTATCCATTAATTGCCTCCACTGTAGCGACTTTTCCAGGGAGCATTTCCTTAAGCATGTTTTCAATTCCGTTTTTAAGAGTGAACGTTGAAGAAGGGCAGCCGCTACAAGCACCTTGTAAAACTACATGCACTGATTTTTTTTCAGAATCATAAGATTTAAAAAGAATATTTCCTCCATCCGACGCTACGGCAGGTTTTACATACTCGTCTAAAATAGCAACAATTTCAGAGGAAATTTCATCCAACGCTACAGTTACAGAATCTGAATGAGAATCGGTATGTAAAAGCTCGGAAGCCTTATCTATAATGGGTTTTCCGTCTTCTATATAAGATCGAATAAACTCACGAACTTCCATAGTTACATCTTCCCAAGTGGCCACGTCAAATTTGGTGATTGACACAAAATTTTTGTCCATAAAGACTTCTTTTACAAATGGAAAATGAAATAAGTTTTGCGCTAATGGAGCGTTTTTTGCGTCATCAATGTTTTTAAATTCTAGCCCGTTTTCTACCAAAGGTTTGTTGGCTACAAACTTCATTACTCCCGGGTTGGGTGTGCTTTCGGCATAAACAGTTACGGGAACTTTTTTAACTTCAACATTTTCATTTTGAACCAACCCGCCGTCATTCAAATAATCTTCGAGTTGTTTTTTTACTTCATCTTGTACTTCGTTCCATTCCAAAATATTGAATCGTTCTACGGCAATAAAATATTCTGAGATAAAAACTGTTTTAACAAAAGGCAAATAAAAAAGCTGCTGGGCAACTGGAAAATCTTTGGCTTCTTCGATATTTTTACATTCAAACTTACCACTAGCTAAAGATTCATTAGAGTTGAATTTTAGGATCGCAGGATTGCTTGTTTTTTCAATAGTAAGTTTAATGTTTTGCATTTTCAAGATGTTTTTGGCAAAAATAAGGAAAAGAGTTTGTTTAAAACCTTAAATTAGCCTTTTAAAGAACAATTGAATCACTATTTTAATAAATGAAACCCGTACCAATCATTTTCTTTTTTTTGTTTTCCATGCTTGGGTTTTCACAAGAAGGTATTCCACTTTACACGGATTATTTGACAGATAATTATTATTTGGTTCATCCTTCCATGGCAGGATCAAGCTTCGAAGGAGGAAAGGCTAGAATGACGCTCAGAAAGCAGTGGTTTGGTCAAGAAGAAGCTCCCAATTTGCAAACGCTAAGTGCTCATATGCGATTGGGAAATCGATCGGGAGTAGGGGCGATTATTTTTAACGACCAGAATGGCTATCATTCTCAAACAGGATTATATCTAACCTACGCTCATCACATTAATTTTTTCAGAAGCAGTGCTGAGTTGAACCAACTTTCTTTTGGTATTAGTGTAGGAGGAATGCAAAATTCTTTGGATGAGTCTTCTTTTGACGTTTCTGATTATGACCCCATCATTGGAGGAATCAAACAGAGCACCAACTATTTTAATATAGATACTGGTCTATCTTACAATCTCCTTAATTTTTATGCTCACGTTACTATAAAAAACTTGTTGTTTCGAAATCGTAATTTGTATAACGAGTACGAATCGAACAATCAACGAAAATATCTAGCATCTGTAGGGTATATATTTGAGCTAAAGCGCAAATTATCATTAGAGCCCTCTTTTTTGTTTCAACTGAGCGATTTTACAAAAGAAAAATTGGTAGATATTAATCTCAAAGGATATTATCCTATTCGTGAAGGCCGACTTTGGGGAGGTCTTTCTTATAGGAGAACTTTTGAAGGTGCCAAATATTATAAAGGAGACGTTATTGTTTCTCAAAAACTTCAAATGATTACATCCATTATTGGAATCGACCTCAAAAATTTTGTTTTTGCTTATAATTATTCCAAACCAATTGGTGACATTTCTTTTGGAAAAGGAGGTTTTCACCAAATTACTATTGGATTTAATTTTTTAAGAGGCAATAACGGATATTATTATGTTAAAGGTATATTATAAAAATGATTTTACGAGAAGTTAGAGGACATACACCAAAATTTGGAGAGGATTGTTTCATTGCAGAAAACGCCACCGTAGTTGGTGAAGTCGAAATGGGAAATCATTGCAGTATTTGGTTCAACGCTGTTGTTCGGGGAGATGTTCATTATATCCGTATTGGTAATAAAGTAAACATTCAAGATGGGGCGGTCATTCACGCCACTTTTGAAAAATCACCTACCCAAATTGGAAACAATGTTTCGATTGGTCATAATGCCATTGTTCATGGTTGTACGATTCACGATAATGTTTTGATAGGAATGGGAGCTATTGTTATGGATGATTGTGTGATTGAAAGCAACTCCATAATTGCTGCGGGTGCGGTAGTTACCAAAAACACCGTGGTTCCATCAGGAACTGTTTTTGGGGGAATGCCTGCCAAGAAAATCAAAGAAGTTTCCAAAGAGCTTTTGGAAGGTGAAATCAATCGAATCGCCAACAACTACATTCAATATGCCGACTGGTTCAAGGAGTAATTGAAACCTTTTCAATCGACTCGTTTTCGGGAATAAATTTTTTGAGTTCTTTTGTCTTTCCCGTTGTAAAATATGCTGTTGACTTTTGTTGTTCTGGTGAAGCTGAAAGATTGTATTTATTAAGAATAAATTGGGTTTGTCTTGCAACCGCATCTCTGCCATCAATAATTTGAATTGAATTGGGGAGTATCTTTTTCAAACTAGGAATTAGAAAGCTGTAGTGAGTACACCCCAAAACTAGGGTGTCAATTTGAGCATCTAACATGGGATCTATATACTGTTTCAGAAGCTTTTCAATTTCCAATCCCGAAGTAATGCCTTTCTCGATAAGAGGTACAAGTCCTTTTCCTATTTTCTCAATCACTTGCGTATTTTGAGTATGCATTGAAGCTGTATTGTAAAACAAAGAGCTGCTTAGGGTTCCTTCTGTCGCTAAAACTCCTACAACTCCAGATTTTGTTGATAGAGCCGCTGGTTTAATAGCAGGTTCAATTCCAATAAAAGGGCATGAGTATTGGTTCCGAAGCGATTCAATGGCATTGGTGGTAGCGGTATTACATGCAACTACAATTAGTTTTGCTCCTTTGCTCAATAGCCACTCGGTATTGTTTATACAAAGCTCAATAATTGATGCCCTATCCTTAGGCCCATAAGGGGCATTGTAGCTATCAGCTAAATAAACAAATTGCTCATTGGGCATTTTATTTTGAAGTGCTTTCAAAATAGAAATTCCTCCAACACCGGAATCAAAAACACCAATGGATGCGTTGTTCATAGATAACAAAAATAAAAAAACTGCTTAAGTAATTAAGCAGTTTTTGTTAAAAGTCTTCCTAGGGGTTGTTTTAGAATCCAAGTTCTTTCTTAACATCTGCCATAAGATCTTTTCCCTCAGCCATAATAACACCTCCTCCTGGAGTAGCATCTAGCACGTAGTCAAAACCTTGCTGTTTCGCAATTTTTTGAATTGCAGCACGTGCTTTGTCAATCAAAGGACGCATAAGTTCTGCTTGCTTTTTTTGGATATCTTGTGCAGCAGTTTCTCTGAACTGGTTGATGTTTTGTTCCATTCCTGCTAATTCTTTTTGGCGCGCTCCGTTGGTCACTTCAGTTTGATTTTCAGCATCCGCAGTGTAGGTTTGAAGTTTCGTTTGCAATTCTTTAATAGAAGATTCAATTTCTGTAGTGTATGTTTTTTGAATGCGCTCCAATTCTTTTTGAGCACTCACTACTTCAGGCATTTCGCTAATCAACTTTTGAGAATCGATATGTGCCACTTTACTTTGGGCAGTAACTGTTATAGTGGTAAAAAAAACTAAAATTGCTAAGGTTGATTTAAGTAAAAGTTTCATTATGAATTTAAATTTAAAATTGTTGTTATATATTATTTCTCGGTTTGTGAATTTTCGTTATCAGCTTCACGTTCTGCTTTTTTCTTGGCTTCGTATGCCTTTCTTTTTTCTTCTTCTATCTGTAATTTTTTAGCTTCGTACGCTTTTCTTTTTTCTTCTATAACACGGGCACGCTCTGCTTTTTTCTCTTCAATAATTCGAGCGCGTTCTGCCTTTTTTTCTTCAATTCTTTTAGCGCGTTCTGCCTTTTTTTGCTCCAGTTCTTTTTTCCGGGCTTCCTTTTCAGGATCTACTTCGTTTAAGCTTTCATCTTCAAGAATCAGTTCATTAACTTCATCACTTTGTTCAGCATTTTGGAGCCTTTCAGCCTTCTTAATGTTTTTAAGAACAAGTTCGCTAATATCGTATTTTTTTTCGGAATATAACATGAACACATCAGAGGTTCTATCAAAAACAAAATCGTACTTCTTTTTATCTGCGATTTGTTGAACGATTGATAGCACTTGATCTTGAATAGGTTGAAGTAAGTTTTGTTGTTGTATGAACCAATCTCCTTGAGGACCAAATCTTTTTTGTTGATACTCATTCAGTTTGTTTTTCTCATACTCAAGGTCATCTACTCTTTCTTCAATAAGGGAAGGGGTCAAAAGCGGTTTTTCTGCTGCAAACTCATCTTCAATTTTTTGTATTTCGTCTTGTTTTTGCGAAATTTCATCTTTCCAAACTTTGCTTTTTTCTTCAAGCTCAGTAACGGCTTTTTGATACGAACTCATTTGTGACAAAAGATACTCCATATCAATATAACCAATTCGAACACCTCGCTGAGCCTGAAGAGGCATTACAGTGAGTAGCCCTAAAAATAATGCTACAAAAATTATTTTTTTATTCATGACATAGGTTTTAAAAAAGATCGGGTTTTAATGTTTTTAAAATTGTTGACCAATAATAAAGTGAGTTTCCCATCCGTGAGAAATCAAGTCATTATCCAATGGGCTGTCAAACCCATAGCCAAAGTCTATTCCTAACAATCCAAACGCAGGCATAAATATACGAATTCCTAAACCTGCTGAACGTTTCATGTTAAACGGATTATATTCGCTAAAATTGTCAAACCCATTTCCAGCCTCCAAAAACGACAATGCATAAATGGATGCGGCGGGCTTCAAACTAATGGGGTATCGCAATTCCAATGAAAACTTATTGTAGATCGTTGATCCGTTGTTTCTATCTGACAACGACTGATTTTCATACCCTCTAAGGGCAATAGTTTCTCTACCGTCCATTGAGTAATTTGCAAGACCGTCTCCTCCCAAATAAAAACGTTCAAATGGAATAATCCCTCGATCGTTGTTGTAAGCTCCCAAAAATCCAAATTCCGCCTGTGTTTTTAAAACCAACTTGTCAAACAAGCGCGTGTACCATTCACTAGAAAATTTCAGTTTGTAATACTCCAACCAACGATTTTTTTCTTGATCGATTTTAGCACGATTTGGATTTCCATTTTCGTCTTGGTAAGCTGCTTGATTTTCCAAGTCTCCGAAGTCAGTACTTGAAAACAAGGAGTAAGGGAATGTAAGTTTGGCACTCAACGAAAATTTAGATCCTCCCAAAGGAAAAATAGGGTTGGTAAAGGTGTTGTTTCGTGACAATGCTACGGTATAAGATAAATTGTTTGAGGAACCGTTTCCAAAAGTAAATAGCCCTGTAAAATAATTTTTCAAATCGTAGTACTGAAAGCCAATGGACTGAGAGAGCGTGAAATAATCATCGGGAACTTGAAGTCGTTTAGCCAATCCAAGGTTGATTCCGCTAATTCGAAAATATTGGCTTTTATCAGCTTTTCCTGTTGTGTAATTGTAACGATATTGAATGGTACTCGAAAGCGAAGTAGAGAACTGTACGGGTTGTTTTCCACCCAACCAAGGTTCTGTAAAAGAAAAACTATACGTCTCATAAAAACGACTGGCTTGAAGTCGCAGCGACAAAGACTGTCCATCTCCCATAGGAAGGGGTTTGTAGGCATCTTTGTTTCGGATATTTCGAATCGAAAAGTTGTTAAACGACAACCCAAGTGTACCGATAAATCCACCGCCACCATAACCTCCTTGAAGTTCAATTTGGCTAGCTCCTTTTTCTACCAATCCGTATTCAATATCAACCGTGCCAGCATTGGGGTCAACATTTTTGAAATCGGGTGAAATTTGCTCAGCATCAAAAAATCCGAGTTGTCCTAGCTCACGAACAGTTCGTACAACCAAATCCTTGCTATAAAGCTCTCCTGGCTTGGTACGCAGCTCACGATAAATAACATGGTCATTCGTCCGATCGTTTCCAACAACACTTATTTTGTTAAAATAAGCGGGTTTACCTTCCGTAATTCGAACTTCAAAATTGATCGTGTCGTTTTGAGCAGAAATTTCTACAGGGTTGATGCTAGAAAACAAGTAGCCATTGTTTTGGTAAAGATTGGTCAGGTCTTCGCCGTCAGGTTTTGTTTGATCTGCAATTCGCTTTTTTAGGAGTACTCCGTTATAAGTGTCTCCTTTTTTAAGACCCAGAACTCTTGCCAGTTGCTGATCTGTATATATGGTGTTTCCAAGGAAAGTAATATCTCCAAAATAGTATTTGTTTCCCTCTTCAAGTTCGATTTTGATGTCAATTAGATTATTGGCAACGGTAACAGTGTCTTTGGTGATTCGAGCATCACGGTATCCTTTTTCTTTGTAGTATTCCATCACAGCGGCGAGGTCTTCCTTGTAATCCGCTTCAATAAATTTAGATCTTTTCCAAAAACGCCCAAAAAATTGGGTCTTGGTGTTTTTAAATTTTCGTTTAAGCTTGGAGGTTTTTACTACTTCATTACCAATAAACTCAATGCTTTTAACCTTAACACGTCTTCCTCTGTCCACATGAATCAACATTTTTTTGGTATTGGCTCCTGTAGTGTCGGGCTTGATATCAATGGTCACTTTGGTGTTTAGATATCCTAGTTTTTTGTACTTATTGACAATGTAGTTTTTGGTATTGGTCAAAAAGCTTTCTGACAACTTTTTTCCTTTTTTGAGTTCAGTGTCTTTGACAATAGTTTCTATTTTTCCTTTTTTGAGTCCAGTAACTGTGAACTCAGACAACGTAGGTAATTCTTTTATAACCAATTCAATACTGGCATTGTTGTCTTTAACATCTATCAAATAAACATTAATATCACTAAACAACTCCAGCCCCCATAGTTTTTTGATAACTGCACTAATTTCTTCGCCAGGGATTTGTACTTTTTGACCTTTTCGCAAACCAGTGTAGGCAACAACTGTTTGTTCGCTGAAACTTTTTAGTCCAGAAACTTTAATTTCGTCAAGGACATATTCTTTTCCTTTGTCAAATGACAGATTTTGAGCGTTTATTAACGATGTAAAAAACATCGCTCCTATGAGCATGAATAAACGTAAAAAGTAACGATTAAAAGTTCTATTATTGAAGTTGTTCACTCGTTTTTCCAAATCTTCGTTCTCTTTGTTGATAATTAACGATTGCTTTAAAAAGGTCTTCTTTATTGAATTCGGGCCACAAAACAGGAGTAAAATAAAGTTCAGCATAGGCAATTTGCCACAGCAAAAAATTACTTACTCTGCATTCTCCGCTTGTTCTAATCAATAAATCTACCTCTGGTAAATTTTGCGTGTAAAGATGCTCATTTATAATCGTTTCATCAAGATTTTCAAGAGAAATTATGTTATTTTTAACTTTCTCACTAATGTCTTTAACGGCTTTCACAATTTCTTCCCTTGCCCCGTAACTAAGAGCAAGGGTTAGTGTCAAGCCGGTATGGGTTGCAGTTTTGTCCATTACTTCATGTAACTCTTTGTTGGCTTTGGCAGGAAGGGCTTGTAAATTTCCAATAGCAGACAGGCGAATATTGTTTTTTACAAGGGTGGATAGCTCTTTTTTAAGAGAAGAAACCAAAAGCTTCATAAGTGTATCGATTTCAAGTTTGGGACGTTTCCAATTTTCAGTTGAAAATGCAAAAAGAGTTAAATGTTTAACGCCTAACTCTGCGGCTCCTTCCACAGTTTCTTTTACAGCTTTGGTTCCGTTTTGATGACCCAATACACGCCGCAGCCCTTGTTGTTTGGCCCAGCGCCCGTTACCATCCATAATAATGGCTATGTGTTTGGGCAAGTCTGACTTACGAATGCTGCTTTTTAAACTCATTTAATTGTTTTTATGGGCAATAACATGGCGGTCTTCCAAAGGTGTACGTAAAGGTCATTCCAGTAAATACATACCAGTCACTACTCAAACTGTTTCCAAAGTTAGGAGCTTTATCTTTGGCTGTAAAACTACTAAAACTTCCGTCAATGTTGTCTGTAGAAGTTAATTTTGCTGAAATTTCCAATCCTAGCATGAACCTCCAGCCAATCCGAGCTTTTACTCCCACAGTAATAGGAATTGCAAAACCAGTGTTGTACTCATATTTCTTTGCGATTGTTTCTCCTATTTTATAATACAAATCATCGTATTTAAAATAAGTAATACCGCTATAAATATAGGGAGACCACAACAATCCATCTTGTAGAAGATTGAAGTCCCAGAACGTAAATTCCATTCCTGCACTTGCTTCTGTAATTTTATTTTCAAATGAAAACATTCGCTCGTTTCTGTATGAAAGATTCGAACTAGCATCTGAATTAGTAAGGGTTGTATGAACCAAACTCGCTCTCCAAGAATACCGCTCGTGAACATTCCATTTGTAGAGTATGCCTCCTGCAAATTTTGAAGGATTGATATAAGTTGTATTTCCGACATCGCCAATATAATTGGATCCGCCTCCATAAACTCCAATTTCATGAAGTTGTGAAAAGCTCAATGCTCCATTTCCAATTACCACTAAAATCAAAAAAATATGTTTCATCACTCAAACGCACAAAGGTAGACATTATCATATGCCTGCCCATCCATAAAATAACCGTGTTTTTTTTAAAATATTGCTCAATTCCGAGTGTCTTCGCCCCATAAAAGTTTTTTTCGAAGGGTTTTAAAAAAGCGCTCATCATTAAGTTGCGCCATTTTTAGGGTAAAGGAAGCTTTTTGAATTGTTATCTCCGTGTCCATTGCGACGGTAATTATTCTGGAGTCTAAAGAGAGTAAATGGCTTTCTTCTCTTCCAATTACTTGAAGTTTGATCGATGTATGGTTAGGAATTACTAGCGGTCGTGCATTCAAATTGTGGGGTGCGATGGGAGTAATGACCAAAGCCTCGCTGGAAGGCGCCATTACAGGTCCGCCACTACTCAGTGAATAACCTGTAGAGCCTGTTGGTGTTGCAATAATTAGCCCATCTGCCCAGTAATTATTTAAATATTCATCATCCAAATGTGTTTTGATGTTGATCATGGAAGTGGTGTTTTTTCTTCCGACAGACACTTCATTTAACGCCAATGGCAGTGCCTCAATTTCTTGATGATTTGGAGTTGTTTCAACAGTTAGTAATGCGCGTTCTTCGATGCGGTAATTCCCTAGAATGATTTCCGAAAGACTGCTCTTAACATCCTCTTTTTGAAGCGTTGCCAAAAAACCCAATCTTCCCGTATTAAAACCAACAATTGGAATGCCTAAATCACGAATGAATGTCATTGCCCGTAACATCGAACCGTCTCCACCAATAGAGACAAACAAATCGCTTTTGGGGTCTAAGTCTTCGTAGGAATGAAACGTGGAAACCTTTGGATTATCAACATGTAATTCTTGAGTGTTTTGATACAGCTCATTTTCAAGGGAAACCTCAAAGTTTAAGGGTTCCATTAATTGCATGACCTCCTTAAGAACATCAACCGTGTCGTGGTTAGAAAACTGACCGTAAATCGCAATTTTCATAAAGAATAGTTTAAATAAATATGTATTTTTTTAAATAATCAATTTGTGCTTCAAATTCAGAATGGGAATGTTTTTCTGTTTGTGATGTTAGAACATTGTATCCATATCTTCGTAAACTTAAGCACGTGTTGTTAAAATCATCCGTTTGTAATTTCATAAAAATTTGAGTAGAAGATGGATTCTGATTTTCTACCAACATACCCAATACGGTTCCTTGATGAGCTTCAATAATTTGAGTAATTTGAGACAGACTAAAATCAGTAACATTCGCAGTTATTACTATAATATCTCCTTTTTCATTAACAAAAGGAGTGTTGTATAATTGTTCTAAAATATCTTTGAGGTGATAGGTTTGAACAACAGCACCTAAATCATTCAAAACAGCAATGTAGTTGCAAGAATGCTGTTGCATAACTTGAAACACTTCCATCCAATGTGTAGCCTCTTTCACATAAATGGGCTCAAGATGCGAAATATAATTTTCAAGCAGCGATGTTTCATTCAAGCCCTCTATCATATAAAGGGAAAGCGCCCCTACAAAAAGACCCTCTTGAACTACAGGAAGGTGGGAAACATTCATTTTCAAAAAAACACCCTTGGTTTCCAATAAGGTCATTGAAGGCATTAATGATAAACAGGATTTTTTTTCGAATTTGATGTTCACAGGTTTGATTTTACTTCAATGCAAATTAGTTAAAATAAGTGACAAAATTGTAAGGTAAATATATATTTTTGTAAAAAAACCTACCATGACAAAATTAAGTGTCAATATTAATAAAATTGCAACTCTTCGAAATGCAAGAGGAGGAAACAACCCCGATTTGTTGTCGGTTGCGTCGGATATTCAGGATTATGGAGCACAAGGAATTACGGTACATCCTCGTCCAGATCAGCGACACATTCGCTATCAAGATGCACGAGATTTACCAAAGATAATTCGAACAGAATACAACATTGAAGGCAATCCCAATCCAGCATTTGTTGATTTGGTTCTCGAAGTAAAACCTACGCAAGTTACCTTGGTTCCTGATGCCGAGGATGCGATTACTTCGAATGCAGGATGGGATACATTAAAACATCACAGTTTTTTGTCTGAAGTCATTGCAGAGTTTCAACGAAACGGCATACGAACTTCTATTTTTGTAGATCCTGTGTTGGAACAAATTGAAGGAGCTAAACAAACAGGCTCCGATCGTATTGAGTTGTATACGGAGTCCTATGCTCACCAACAGCAACTCGGAAACCTTTCGGGAATTCAGCCCTTTGTAGATGCTGCCGTTTTGGCTCAAAAAATAGGATTGGGTTTGAATGCCGGTCATGATTTGAGCCTTGAGAATATTGCATTTTTTGCAAAAGAAGTTCCTGGTTTACTAGAAGTTTCGATTGGACACGCCCTAATTTGCGAATCGCTTTATTATGGATTGGAAAATGTCATTGGTCAATACTTAAGCAAATTGAAAGCATGATTTTGCATGCTACACAATTTGGATCTGGACAACCCTTGCTGATACTTCACGGTTTTTTAGGGATGTCTGATAATTGGAAAACATTCGCCAAAAATATTTCAAATAGCGGTTTTGAAGTGCATTTGATTGATCAACGAAATCATGGAAAAAGTTTTCACAGTTCAGAGTTTTCATACGATCTAATGGCAGATGATTTGGAGCGCTATGCAGTGCATATGGGCCTAAATAAATTTCATCTGTTGGGCCATTCAATGGGCGGAAAAACAGCCATGTTCTATGCAGGTAAATATTCCAATCGGGTAGAGAAATTGGTGATTGCGGACATTGCTCCCAAATACTATCCTCCTCATCACCAAAAAATTTTAAAAGGATTGACCGCTTTGGATTTTGACGCCATTTCTTCTCGAAAGCAAGCCGACACCGAGTTACAGAGTTACATTTCCGAGGTAGGAGTGCGTCAATTTTTGTTAAAAAATCTGTATTGGAAAACCAAAAACAGCCTGGGACTTCGTTCCAATATATCGGTGCTTTCCCAAAAAGCCGAGGCAGTGGGAGAAGCAATACCCAGTTCGTATTTCTTTGAGGGTTCTGCGTTATTTTTAAAAGGAGAAAATTCAGATTACATAACTGATGCGGACTCCATCCATTTGAAACAGCATTTCCCAAATGCAACCATTCAAACCATCCAAAATGCAGGACATTGGCTTCATGCCGAGAATCCTGTGCAGTTTTATGAAAAAACCTATCATTTTTTAATTAAAAAGGAGAAATAACGCCCCCAAAATCAAGTTCTTAAAAACTTGCTACCCCAATTAAAATACCCTATTTTTGCCGACTGAATTTAAGAAGATCAAATTGAATAGATGACTTTTGTTCTTCGAGTAATTCCTGAGATTATTTCATAGTTAAAAAATAAAAACAGAAATGAAAGTTACAAGAAAAGATGTAAACGCTTTGAACGCAATGATTACTATTGACATCGACAAAGCAGATTATGATGAAGATGTTCAGAAAGTCATGCAAAATTACCGGAAAACAGCCAATATTCCAGGCTTTAGGAAGGGCTTGGTTCCTATGGGCTTGATTAAGAAACAATACGGTAAAGCCATTGTTGCTGATGAAGTAAATAAACTTCTTCAAAAATCACTCAATGATTATTTGACCGAAGAAAAGCTGGCGATTCTTGGAAACCCGCTTCCTCAAGCGCAAGATGATTTGGACTGGGAAGCAGAAACACTTTCATTTGCATTTGAATTGGGATTGTCTCCCGAATTCGACATCAATCTAAAATTCAAAAAAGCGATTACACATTATATCATTCAAGCTGATGATAAAATGATTGACGATCAATTGGAAAACATTCAAAAACAATACGGAAAGTTAGTGTCTCAAAATGAGATTGGGAGTGACTCAGAAGTCACTGGAACGTTTTCCAACGAAGACGCCGACATTGACAACAAATCCACTATTGAATTAAAAAACCTTAAGGGCAAAAAGAACTCAAAACTATTTTTGGGAGCCAAAGTAGGAGATGTAGTAACGCTTAAAACCAAAGGCTTGTTTGAAGACGATCACGATCTTGTGAAGCATTTGAAAGTTGAACACGATGCGGCTCACGGACTCAATATTGACGTGCAGTTTACCATTGAAGAAATCAATCTTAGAGAACCTGCTGACTTGGATCAGGAGCTTTTTGATAAACTTTTCGGAAAAGACGTTGTTAAAACAGTAACAGATTTAAGAGATAAATTGAAAGAAGATGCAGAAAAGCAATTTGCTTCTCAATCCGATCAAAAACTGTTAAATGACGTAACAGAATCCTTGTTGGAAAACACAAAATTTGATTTACCCGCTGAGTTTTTAAAGAAATGGATTCAAACAGCTGGAGAAAATCCTCTTACAGAAGAGGAGGCTGCCGCCGAATATGAAAAATCAGAAAAAGGTTTGCGATACCAACTTATTGAAGGAAAACTTGTTTCTGAGCACAACCTCCAAGTTACATTTGAAGAATTAAAAGAATATTCTAAAGGAATGATTAAAACTCAAATGGCGCAATTTGGACAACTCAATCCTGAAGAAAGCGAACTCGAAAACATCGCAGCTCGTATTCTTTCTAATCAAGATGAGGTAAAGCGTTTGTCGGATCAAATGATGAGTCAAAAACTTATCGATCTTTTCAAATCAGAGGCCAAACTCAAAGAAAAAAAGACGACATACGATCAGTTTGTTAAAGAGGCTTATAAAAAATAAGTACGTTGCGGGCTAATTTTTAGTATATTTAGGGTTTCAACCCTTTAAATAATTGACTTTTAATACTATTTTATATGGATTACGGAAATGAATTTAAAAAATTTGCGACCCAAGAGCACGGAGTAAATTCCATGTACTACGACCAATTGATTAGTAGCATGACACCTTATATTATTGAGGAACGTCAAATGAACGTTGCTCAAATGGATGTTTTTTCCAGATTGATGATGGATCGTATTATTTTTTTAGGGACTGCTATTAACGATTCCATAGCCAATATTATTCAAGCGCAATTATTGTTTTTGGAAAGTGTTGATAAAAGCAAAGACATTCAAATCTACATCAATTCTCCAGGTGGAGGCGTGTATGCTGGACTTGGAATATACGATACCATGCAATTTATTCAGCCCAATGTGGCTACCATTTGTACAGGTATTGCCGCTTCAATGGCAGCTGTATTGCTTTGTGCAGGTGAAAAAGGAAAACGTTCGGGACTTACACACTCACGCGTAATGATTCATCAACCCTTAGGTGGCGCTCAAGGACAAGCTTCGGACATTGAAATTACAGCGCGTGAAATTTTAAAGTTAAAGAAAGAATTGTACGAAATTATTGCAAATCATTCCGGTCAAGACTACGATAAAGTCTATGACGACAGTGATCGTGATTATTGGATGAAAGCCAATGAGGCCAAAAAATATGGAATGATTGATGAAATTTTGACCAAAAGCTAAATATCCCAATACAATGAACAATGAAGAACTAATATGCTCTTTTTGTGGAAGAAAAAAAGCAGAAACTAGCCTGTTAATAGCAGGATTGGATGCTCATATTTGTGACCGTTGTATTGAGCAAGCCAATGGAATCGTTTTGGAAGAATCTTCACAAGAATCGGAAGCATCGCTTTCAAAAGATTTGATTCTCAAAAAACCAGTCGAAATTAAAACGTTTCTTGATGAATATATCATCGGTCAAGATGTGACCAAACGAGTGCTTTCTGTCGCTGTTTACAATCACTACAAACGACTGCTGCAGCCCCAAAACAAAGAAGATATAGAGATTCAAAAAAGCAATATTTTGATGGTGGGTGAAACCGGAACTGGTAAAACGCTTATGGCCAAAACCATTGCTCGCATGCTAAATGTTCCTTTAGCCATTGTTGATGCTACTGTTCTTACCGAAGCCGGATATGTAGGCGAAGATGTTGAGAGCATTTTAACTCGTTTATTACAAGCGGCTGATTACGATTTGGAAAAAGCCCAACATGGAATTGTTTTTATTGATGAGGTGGATAAAATTGCGCGAAAAAGCGACAATCCATCCATTACACGAGATGTTTCTGGAGAAGGCGTCCAACAAGCCTTGTTAAAACTCCTTGAGGGTACGGTAGTCAATGTCCCGCCCAAAGGAGGAAGAAAACATCCTGATCAAAAGTTTATTGAAGTCAATACCGAAAATATATTGTTTATTGCAGGAGGTGCTTTTGATGGAATCGATCGTCATATTTCCAAGCGACTCAATATGCAGTCTGTGGGTTACAACACATCCAAAGCAGAAGTCAGTTACGATCAAGATAATTTGCTTCAATACATCATTCCAACGGATTTGAAGGATTTTGGTCTGATTCCTGAAATTATAGGAAGATTGCCTGTGCTAACTCATATGAATCCGCTGGATAAAATGACTCTTCTAGCCATTCTTACTCAGCCCAAAAATGCTATTATCAAGCAATATGAAAAGTTGTTTGAAATGGATGAAATTGCATTTTCAATTACCCATTCTGCTTTGGAAACTATCGTAGATAAAGCCATTGAATATAAGTTAGGAGCTCGAGGGTTACGGTCTTTGTGTGAGGCGGTTTTGACTGACGCTATGTTTGAGCTTCCAGGAACCGACCAAACCCAACTGAAAGTAGATAAAAACTACGTACTCTCAAAGTTGAATAAGTCCAAATTAAATCAGTTAAAAGCCGTTTCTTAGGACTGATTCATTGTAAGTAAATCTTCTAAAAATTTTCGTTCGTTTGACAATCGAGGAACCTTGTGTTGTCCTCCTAATTTCTCCTTTTTTTTCAACCAATCGTAAAATAGTGATGGTCGTGCTAGATGAACTTTTAGTGGGTTTAGTGTAATATTCATGTCCCTTTTGGCTTGGTAATCGGAATTTAGTTTTTGCAATTCTTCATCAAGTTGCTTGGCAAAAAGAGCGATGTCTTTTGGAGGTGTTTTAAATTCGATAATCCATTCGTGACCTCCTTTGTTTTTATCTTTCATAAAAACAGGTCCGACAGTATAGTCAATGATTGTAACATCGTGAAGTTTACTCACTTCAGCCAGTCCGCGATCTGTATTTTCAATCATCAATTCTTCTCCAAAAACATTAATGTGATGCTTGGTGCGTCCAGATACCTTAAATCGATACGGATTAAGAGATGTGAACCGGACGGTGTCTCCAATTAAATACCTCCACAATCCCGCATTGGTAGAAATTACAACGGCATATTGAGTATGCAATTCGACATCGGAGAGCCGAACAGCTTTTTGACTGGCTGTTTCAAACGTTTTCATAGGAATGAATTCGTAAAAAATACCATAGTCCAACATCAACAGAAGCTCATTGGAATGATTTTGATCTTGGATTCCAAAAAAACCTTCTGAGGCGTTGTAGATTTCGTAATAATTGAATTCAGATTTGGGCATTAACTTTTCGTATGCCTCACGGTAGGGCTCAAAACTCACTCCGCCATGAAAATATACTTCAAGATTTTTCCAAACTTCCAAAATATGTGACTTTCCTGTTTTTTCTAAAACGGTAGTTAGCAAAACCATCATCCATGATGGAACTCCTGCCAAACTGGTCACATCTTCTTGAATAGTTTCGTTAACAATCATATTCATTTTTACCTCCCAGTCACTCATTAGCGACACATCATTGCTAGGAGTACTGACTAATTCGGCCCAAAGCGGTAAATTGTCAATGATAATGGCGGACAAATCTCCAAAGTAAGTATTGTTGCTTTCGTACAGCTTTTTACTTCCGCCCAATCGCAATCCTTTGCCCGAAAAAAGTTGTGAATTTTCATTGTTATTGATATAAAGACTCAACATGTCTTTTCCTGCCTTAAAATGGCAGTCGTCAAGAGATTCGGTGCTTACTGGAATGTATTTGCTTTGAGCATTGGTAGTTCCACTCGATTTTGCAAACCATTTAATAGGAGTATTCCAAAAAATATTTTGCTCGCCTTTTCGAGCACGCTTAATAAGTGGTACAATATCTTCATATCGACATAAGGGAACTCGCTCCGCAAAAGTTTCGTAATTGTTGATACTCTCAAACCCATACTTTTTTCCAATTTCAGTATTCCTAGCAGCGCTGAGAAGTTTTCGAAGAACTTCACTTTGTACTTCGTTGGGATACTTTAAAAAAAGCTCTATTTGGTGTATGCGCTTTTTCAAAAACCAGGAAAGGATAGAATTGAACAGGGGTATAGGCATTTTTTGGTATCTTTAAAAAAAAATAAAAGTAACTAAAAATTACGAATATGTTTCAAGGAGTTTTGACAAAAATGAAATCTCATTATGATGCGCCTATTCAATACTACTTGGAGTTCGATAAAGAGTTTCTTCATATGAATGCTTTGTTAGGAAAAGAGGTAGAGATTGAGTTTTTAGGATACCAGTGCTTGAATTGTCATTTGTCAAAGCCTATTTTTAGACAAGGATTTTGTAAAAATTGTTTTTTTGAAATCCCCAGTGCAGGAGACTGGATTATGCGCCCCGAACTCAGTAAAGCACATCTTGATATTGAAGATCGAGATTTAGCCTTTGAAAAAAAGGTACAGCTGCAACCCCATGTTGTTTATTTGGCGGTTTCTAGCAATTTGAAAGTTGGAGTTACTCGAAAATCACAAATCCCAACTCGTTGGATTGATCAAGGAGCTACCTCGGCTATTCCCATCATTGAAGCTCCCAATCGATATTTGGCAGGGATTACAGAAGTCGCTCTAAAAACACATTATGCGGATAAAACCAATTGGCGTCAAATGCTTCAACAAAGCGAATTGACAATAGACCTGCAAGAAGCAAAAGACCAATCTTTGGAGTATCTACCCAAAGAGGTCAAACCCTATATTGTTCGAAACACGAAACCTTTGCATCTTCAATTTCCCGTAAAAAGCTATCCCCAAAAAGTTAAAAGTTTGAATCTGGAAAAAGCAACGCGTTACAAAGGAAAATTGGTCGGAATTAAAGGACAGTATTTAATTTTTGAAGATCAAACAGTTTTTAACATACGCAGTAATGAAGGGCTTTTGACGAGTTTTTCTATGTAATTTTTTTAAATTTATTCTAATAATTTTAGAAGCAATACAATGAAAACAGTAAAGAGAGCGCTATTATTGTTTTTAACTCAATAATCAACTTCTCAACAAATGAAATCAGCAACAGCCGTGGCTTTCCGAGCTACGTGTATTGGGGCTGGGTTTCATTTTTTTTTATGCTTATAATTGAATTTCCTCGCCAGCTTTCAATTGAAATCGCTTGCGAAACATTCCAACAAAAAGATAAAGCAATGGAGTGTCAAATAGGGCGACACCTATTTTGAAAACAACTCCTGACAAAATCAGCCCCCAAAACATGCTCCAGGGCAAAACGCCAAATAGCGAAAGCAGTAAAACTACCGTAAAAGTATCGATGAATTGAGATGAAAAGGTAGAAAAGTTATTGCGTAACCAAAGCTTTTTCCCGGCGGTATAGCGTTTCCAAAAATGATAAATTCTGATATCAATAAACTGCGCAAACAAATAAGCCAACATAGATGCCAAAACTGCGATGGGCGATAACGAAAATACCTGAGAAAACACTTCGTCATTAACGGGTGATGTTTCCAAAGCAGGCATTTCATTGGCAACAAGAACAATGGCCATTGAAAAAAACGAAGCAAAAATACCAGCAACCACCACTTGATTGGCCTTTTTTTGGCCATAAATTTCAGAAATCAAATCGGTAATTAAAAAAGTAATGGGATACGGCAAAATCCCCACCGAAAGTTCAAACATGGAAAACCCAAAAATTTCCCACTCGAACGGATACCAGTAGAAAAACTTTTGAAAAATCAAATTGGAGACGACTAAGGAAGTGATAAATAAGGCTGCCAAATACAAATAAATTTGTTGAGCCAATTGATGATCTTTTTTGTTCATACTCATTACTTGATAATCAATTCAAAAGGAAGTCTTGCCTGAATTCCTTCCTGATTAGAGAAACGTTCCATTGCAGTTAGCAATGGAAGCAACGTACTTTGGATGTCAGAGTAAATTTTGGGTTCAAAAATGTGGCCCAAAGGACCGTTTTGAAGTTCGTTGATGATGCTTTGAAAATCATCTTCAAACTTTGGATATGCCGTGATATTAAAATTTTCAATGTCAGCTAATGCAGCTGCTCGTTCGAGTGCTTTGTCAAGACCTCCAAGGTCGTCTACCAATCCTATTTTTTTAGCATCCATTCCAGACCATACTCTTCCTTGGGCAATTTTATGGACTTGACCAACAGTCAATCCTCTTCCTGTAGCCACCCGTTTTACAAACGTATTGTAAACGTTTTCGATACTTTCCGTAGTTACTTTCTTAAACGATTCGCTTAAAGGTTCAAAAATACTATAGCCCAATGCATTCGGATGTGTGGTAACTTGTTCGGCGTTGATTCCCCATTTATTAGCCAGACCTCTTGCGTTGGGAAGTGCACCAAATACACCAATAGAGCCTGTGATGGTTGAGGACTCAGCAATAATCTCATCACCCATGCACGCTATATAATAGCCTCCTGAAGCAGCCACATCTCCCATAGAAACAACCAAAGGTTTGGTGTTTTTGGTCTTTGTAAGCTTTCTCAAAATTAGCTCAGATGCCAAAGCACTTCCTCCAGGTGAATTTATTCGAAGAACCACCGCTTTTATTCGGTCGTCATTCTGAATTTCTTCAAGCGCTTCAATCATAATTTCTTGCCCAATGGTTTCCTTATTTCCTTCTCCGTACACAATTTCACCTTGCGCATAAATAACGGCAATCTTGTTTTGTGTTTTTAGATTGATAGAGGAGGGAAGCGAAGAAAGATAGTCCTGAATAGATACTAGATGTAGATCATCATCTTCAGCGATTCCCACTTTGTTTCTCAAAACAGCCTCATATTCATCGCGTTCTACGAGTTGATGCACCAAGCCAGATTCCAAAGCGCTTTCTGAATTTCGCCCTGCAAGTTGAGATGCGATTTTATTCAAGGATTTTTTGTCAAGCAACCCCGATTGCTCGATGTCTGTTGTAACAGTTTTCCATAACGACCAAAGCAATTCTTTGATTTGAGTACGATTCTCATCGCTCATTTTATTTTGAAGAAAGGGCTCGACAGCGCTTTTGTATTTTCCGTGGCGAATTACTTCCATTGAAACACCCGACTTTTCTTCGAAATCTTTAAAATACAGTATCTCAGAGGCAAGTCCTTTAAAATCTATTTCGCCCTGAGGATGTAAAAACAATGAGTCGGCAACAGAAGCAAAATAGTAATCTTTTTGTGTAAAAAATTCATGGTATGCAAAAATGAACTTTCCACTTTTTTTAAAATTTTTCAAAGCCCTACGAAGGGATTGAGTTTGGCTAAACCCAGCGGACAAAAACGGAAATTGTATGCTAATTCCCTCAATACGATCATCATTTTCTGCAACTTCAATAGCACGAATTAAGGCGTCCAATCCATACGCTGTAGGCTCTATGCCAAGGGCTTGTTCCCATTGATTTTTGGAAGCGACATGATCAACAATAGGTTTTTGGATCTGCAATGCCAGTATGGAGTTTGAGTGAATAGTAGGGGGAATTCCTCCTCCTGAAAAAGCTTCAGAAGAAGCGCTTGCCACAATGATTGCAATAAATAAAAAGAACAACAGTCCAAGTGAGATAAACGTTCCCAAAATGGCTGCCAATAGGTTTCGTAAAAAATTCATGCATACAAGGTTTGCTCAAAGATAGGGTTTTAGAATTTCTTTTCCGTACTTTGCTTTTTAGATGAAAAAGGCAACCGCTATCTTATCGTTAGGGAGCAATCAAGGGGATCGAATGCATTTCCTTCAAAATGCTTTGATGGAAATCGAAGAAAAAATGGGCTCCATTTTGTCAATTGCTTCTGTTTATGAAACAGCTGCATGGGGATTTGATGCGCCGCCCTTTCTTAATACTTGTATTTCGATTGAAACGCATTTGTTGCCCACAGATTTACTGGATCAGTGCATTCAAATTGAAGAAAATAATGGGCGCATTCGAAACACATCAGCCAATTACCAATCGCGGACCCTCGACGTTGATATTTTGTTTTATGACGATGAAATAATTAAAAAGGAAGGGCTTTCAGTTCCACATCCAAATTTACACGAACGACAATTTGTGCTCGACCCGTTGGTCGAAATTGCGCCTTCAAAGGTTCATCCTGTTTCTAATAAAACAGCCATTGATTTACAAAAAGAATGTAAAGACTCAGGTGAGTGCAATCCTATTGAAGCCTTTTTAGTTTTTCCTTCAATCCATGCTTTAAAAAATTACAACCACATCGTTGTGGAAGGCAATATTGGATCTGGAAAAACGACACTTTCCGAAATGTTAGCGGACGATTTGAATGCAAAACTTATTTTAGAACGTTTTGCAGACAATCCATTTTTGCCAAAATTTTATAAGAATCCCGAACGCTATTCGTTTCCCCTCGAAATGTCATTTTTGGCAGATCGTTTTCAGCAATTTTCTGAACATTTGGCTCAGCTTGATTTATTTCACAACGGTTTTGTAGCTGACTATCATATCTCTAAATCGTTAATTTTTGCCAAATCTACGCTAGCAGACGAAGAGTTTCAGCTCTATCGAAGTTTGTTTACCATTATGACAAAGGATTTGAAAGCTCCTGATTTGTATGTGTACCTAATGCAATCTCCCGATCAATTGCTACACAATATTAAAAAAAGAGGAAGATCGTATGAAAAAGATATTCAAGAGCTGTATTTAAGAAAAATCCATGAGGGGTATATGGAATACCTGAAAGCGCATTCAGATTGGAAGGTAATTAAGGTTGACTGCTCTGATTTAGATTTTGTGGAACATTCAGAAGACTATCACCGATTGTTGCGAAGAATTGTCAATCAGCTGAAAGCATTTTGAAAAAATCCCATAAAACTACACCTGCGCTGACAGCAATATTAAGAGAGTGCTTGGTTCCCCATTGAGGGATTTCTATTACACCATCGCATAAATCAACAACCTCTTGGGATACTCCTTTGACTTCGTTTCCAAAAATAACAGCGTGTTTTTTTGTGGAATCAATGCGAACAGCATTGAGCATTTGAGAATTTTCTGTTTGTTCTACAGCCCAAACTTGAATTGCATCTTTTTTTAACTGACTCACTAATTCTTTAGCATTTTCTGCATACTCCCAATCAACACTCTCGGTAGCGCCTAGGGCTGTTTTTTGTATATCTTTGTGAGGAGGCACCGCTGTGATGCCGCATAAATATATTTTTTCAATCAAAAACGCATCTGAAGTTCTAAATACAGAGCCGATGTTGTTGAGACTTCGAACATCATCAAGAATCACCGTTAAAGGTGTTTTAGTGGCTTGCTTAAAAGCAGCAACATCTTTTCGATTGAGTTCGCTAATTTTTAATTTTCTAGTAGAAAGATTCATACCGCTAAAGAAAGAAAAAAAATGAATTTTAACAATTGTTTTTATAGCCTCTCAAATAGTAGTAAATTAGCATCTTATCAAAAAATATTTAGTGGCGTCTAAAAAGGTCAAAAAAGAAACTCCGTTGATGAAACAATACAATCAAATCAAAGGGAAATATCCCGATGCTTTGTTGTTGTTTCGTGTAGGAGATTTTTATGAAACTTTTGGACAAGATGCGGTAAAAGCCTCAAAAATATTAGGAATTATATTGACCAAACGCGGAGCAGGAAGTACAAGTGAAACAGAGCTTGCCGGGTTTCCTCACCATTCGTTACAAACGTATTTGCCAAAATTGGTTAAAGCAGGTGAGCGGGTTGCTATTTGCGATCAGTTGGAAGATCCTAAAATGACCAAAACCATTGTCAAGCGTGGAGTAACTGAGTTAATTACCCCAGGTGTTGCTCTTTCGGATGGAGTCTTGGATGACAATACCAACAATTTCTTAGGCGCTTTATACAAGGGGAAAAATAATTACGGGGTTTCGTTTTTAGACATTTCAACGGGAGAATTTTTAACATCCCAAGGATCCCAAGAGTATATTGACACGTTGCTTCAGAATTTTGCCCCCAAAGAAGTATTGGTTTCAAAGCAGTGGAAAAAACAGATTGCACAAGATTTTAATTCACCGTATCCTTTTTTCTTTTTAGAAGATTGGGTGTTTCAGCAAGATTATACTTCCGAAAAATTACACGCTCATTTTGACGTAGTTTCGCTTAAAGGATTTGGTGTTGAGAATCTTTTAGAAGGGAAAATTGCTTCAGGTGCTGTATTGCATTATCTGTCAGAAACCCAACATTCGGAACTGTCTCACATTACAAAAATTCAACCCATTATTTACGATGATGCTGTTTGGATGGATCGCTTTACAATGCGCAATTTGGAATTGCTAGCTCCAAATTCTCCACAAGCAGTAACTCTTTTGGACGTAATAGATCATACCAGTTCACCTATGGGCGGACGTATGCTAAAACGGTGGATTTCACTTCCACTAAAAAACAAAAGTCAAATAGAAAAACGACACCAAGCGGTTTCGTATTGGGTTGAAGCGCCTGGAATGTGCCAGCAAACACAACATTCGATTAAAAAAATGGGAGATTTGGAACGATTGGTTTCAAAAGTGGCAACGGCCAAAGTGATTCCTCGAGAGGTAAATCATCTAAAAAATTCTTTGGATGAAATATCTCCGATTAAGGCATTGCTTTCCAAAACCGGAAATGCATCCTTGGAATCCATTGGAGAAGCGTTGTTTCTATGCGATGAACTCCGACTCCTTATTGACAAAACACTTCAAGAAGAAGCGCCTGTTTTGCTTTCCAAAGGAAACGCGATTGCGGAGGGGGTTTCTCAAGAATTAGACGATTTAAGAGCGATTTCGCAAGGGGGCAAATCCTATTTGGATGAGATGTTGGCTCGTGAGACAGAACGTACGGGAATCCCGTCTCTCAAAATCGCCTTTAACAATGTGTTTGGATATTATTTGGAGGTAAGAAACACCCACAAAGACAAAGTACCTGAAGAGTGGATTCGAAAACAAACTTTGGTCAGTGCCGAACGCTATATTACCGAAGAACTCAAAGAGTACGAATCCAAAATATTGGGAGCAGAGGAAAAGATTGCGGCTTTGGAGCAAGCGCTTTTTACGCAATTAATTACCTCGATTCAGCCTTATATTGGTCAAATCCAACAAAATGCCCAACAACTGGCGACGCTGGATTGTTTGATTGGTTTTGCTGTTTTGGCGCAACGTAATCAGTATTGTTGCCCTCTACTAACAGATCGGTTTTCACTAGAAATTGTTCAAGGACGCCATCCAGTAATTGAAAAACAATTGCCTCTGGAAACACCTTATATAGCCAACGATGTTTATTTGGATCGGGATGAGCAACAAATCATTATGATTACAGGTCCCAATATGTCAGGAAAATCGGCAATATTAAGACAAACCGCTTTGATAGTACTGCTTGCTCAAATAGGGAGTTTTGTTCCTGCTGAGCGTGCTGAAATTGGTGTGGTTGACAAGATTTTTACTCGAGTGGGAGCCAGCGATAATATTTCGATGGGCGAATCCACATTTATGGTTGAGATGAACGAAACAGCTTCTATTCTAAATAATATTTCAGAAAGAAGTCTGGTGTTATTGGATGAAATTGGACGGGGAACCAGCACTTATGATGGAGTTTCTATAGCGTGGGCAATTACTGAGTATTTGCACGAGCATCCTGCGCGCCCCAAAACCCTATTTGCTACTCATTACCACGAACTCAATCAACTGGCAGAAACGTTTTCTAGGATTAAAAATCACAACGTCTCGGTCAAAGAAACCAAAGATTCGGTTTTATTTTTACGTAAATTGGTTCCTGGAGGAAGTGCCCATAGCTTTGGGATTCATGTAGCGAAAATGGCGGGAATGCCCCGACAAGTTTTGGACAAGTCGCGTCAAATTCTTAAGAAGTTAGAACGTAATCGGGATCAAAATACTACTACAGAAAACGCATTACAAAACGTATCTGACGATTTACAATTGAGTATTTTTCAGTTGGATGATCCGCTTTTGGAAACGATACGGGATGAAATATTGGCAACGGATATTGATTCGTTAACTCCTATAGAGGCATTGATGAAACTCAATGAGATCAAACGGATCCTTTCAAATGCTAAAAATTCTTAAATTTTTTGAGAAAAAGAATGAAGTATTTTTATGATTTTTAAGTACATTTGCATTCCAATTTGCGAAAGTAGCTCAGGGGTAGAGCATCACCTTGCCAAGGTGAGGGTCGCGGGTTCAAATCCCGTCTTTCGCTCAATTCATTGATACGTCAATGGAAGTGTCGGCTCGAGTGGTGGAATTGGTAGACACGTTGGACTTAAAATCCAATGAACAGTAATGTTCGTGCGGGTTCAAGTCCCGCCTCGAGTACAGTCGAACCCGCAACAGTTATTGCGGGTTTTTTTGTTTTCAAAAAGTTTCTAAAAAGTTGTTTAACAAATCGAAGTTTTGTTTCGAGAATAGCTCAATTTTTCACTTCGAAAAGTTATTGATTAGCCTATAAAAGCGCTAGATGGTAATGTTTTATGAATAAACATATGTGTGTAAAAAAAGAACATTTCCCCCTCTTTTAAAAAACGACTTACAAAAGGGATATTACTTCAAAAAATAATTCAATTACGTGAAGATATTCTACTTCGCTACCTCGAGGTTTTGGACATTTAATTTTTCATTATGACACTTATTTCATCAAACAGGGTTGGCACTCCAAAGTCCCATTTTGTTTGTGAAACAAGCGTTATTCTATTAAAGCTAAAGGCGTAATTTAAAAAAGCATTCGGGCTACCTGGGTTTACATAGTCAAATGAACTAAGTTCAGGATCAACCCAAATACTTGTTTTATTGTTATCGAAATCTATTTGAATTATTACAAATTGTGCTTCGGATGATCCTTTCAACGCTACTCCAGTATCTACAATGTCTACTGAATCTGTACTTGTCTTTGTTTTTGCCATGAAAATATTTCCATCTTTTCTTCGGACTACTAGTTTTTCAGAGGTATCTTCGTTTAAAATAAAATAATTATTTAAGGCTCCACTTGCATCAGCGTCAGAAAAGTCATTGAATTGTACCAAAAATTGAACATAATGAACACCGGAGTTGATAGTCTCATTTAGGTTCCTGTAACTAAAGCATGGTACATCTGTTTGCTGGTCGTCATTCCCTAAATAATTTCCACCAGTTGCTAAATCAGGATATGTCATAGCAGATCTTCGACCAGAAGTATAAACTCCTCCATAGGATGAACTCACATTCATTATGTAATGCATATTTCTTATGCTAAAATCATTTTGATTGCTATTATTGTTATTCCATGCTCCACCCCATCCAGAGCCGCCATTCTTTTCGTACAAAGTTGCACCTTCATCATATTCAAATCCTTCGTGAGCAATAATAGAGTAGGGGTTTAAATTTTGAATTCGCTCTCTAAGATCATCAATTTGACTTTGCAATTGTGAAATCAAAGCATCGACATCTTCTTTTAAATAAACATTCGGTTTGTTTATAATCACGGCCTCTCCTGAGCTGGCATTCCAGTCGGGTTGAATGTTTGATAGTTTTGCGTTGTTTGTTTGAATATCAGAGGCCTGTTGAAATGTTATTGTGGTTGTGTTTCCAGCCAAAGCTGAAGTCGCTGTGGTGCCAAGGGCTAAAGCATCAGAAATGCCGTAACCAGCTATGGTTGTCGGTAGTCCGGTTAGACTGCTAAACACACCGTCAAAAAGTAAGGGTGTATTTATTAGATCATTGTAGCTTCCACTAAAGCTATTGACGTTAGTGTCTACATATTTCTTGGTTACAGCGTCCTGCTCATCTGTAGGATCTGCTAGATTTTTAATTTGATTATTATCAGCACTAACCAGGCCTCTAAACTCAATATCTTGCGAATAAATTGCAACCGAAAACAGTATAAATATTATTTTTTTCATCTCTCAAAGGTATGTTTTTTCAGTCAAATATTCTGAAAATCAAAGAGCTATGTTTTTTTTAAAAAAAAACTTTAAATTAGCAATTAAAATAAAATTATGAAAAATTTATATTACTTATTGGCTATTGTTTTTTTAGTAGCTTGTGACAGTGACGACTCAGGCGATACTGCTGACACTCAAAAGACTACTGATACATTTGTTTTAGACGCTACAGGTGTTTTAGCAGAACAAACGGTCGAAGAAGCCAAGAAAATTGTTTTTGGAAGATGGAACATGTCCACTACTGCAAATACAATTTCTGGTTCGGTTAGTAGTTCTCAGCAAATAGCAAATACATCCACCTGTGATTTTGATTACATTGAATTTACAGAGGATAATTACTTAATGGGATTCATTTTTAATGGAAATCCAGAAACAGCATTTGGGCATTACAAATTGAATGAAGATTCGAATGGATTTGTTTCCAGTGTTGACTTATTTATGGAAGACGATTCGGAAGCCTTTAAAATTGCAACTTTGACAGATATCGTTGTTACAGAAAGCAGCACTCAATTAACTGCAACTTTTTCTATTGAGTTGTTTATCCCTGAGGAAAGTGAATATAATATTTGCAATAATACACAAGGAGACTATACAGCTTTGAAAGCCGAGCCGATGGATGAAAGTGATTCTGCTAGTGTCGATTCTAATCATTCGTTATTTGTTAATTCCTGGCAGTTGGAAAGTGTGTATGTCGATGGGCAAGATATGACTTCAGAATTTTTATCAAGACCTTGTGAGTATTATGATACATATTTAGACACAGACACTTTGATTGATGGCTGTGAATTGGCTAGTTCTTTAATCCTGTCGGTTTCTGCATATGGCACATACACTTTTGTTTTTATGGGAAGTTCTGAAGGAATTCTGGTACAGACAGACACTTGGAGTTGGGTAGACGACAGTCAAACTGCATTTTATGTTGATTCAGGAACTCAGCTTATTACTGTTGAATCATTGACCGAAACTCAAGGTGTGTTTTCTACAAAATCAGATGAAGGCACCGAGGTTTTTACGTTTAATAAAATTTAACGAACAGGGAGTCTTTAGTAAAAGAAAAAGTTTAATTCGATATATAATGACAAGTCTGGGATCGTCCCAGACTTTGTTATTTTAGGAAGTATTTAAAAAAGTTTTTTGTAAGAATTACAATGCTTGCAGATAATTACCATTCCAGTTTTACACCTCCATATCCGTATATGCCCGGAGCAGGTTCATAAAAACGCCCCCCGAAGGCGTTTATACGAATATTGTCAAAATAGGAAGTATCGGTAAGGTTGTTGATTCCTATAAATGGCAGAATGTTCGTTTGAAACACCTTAATTTTTTGCGAAGCAGATAGATTAAGAACCCAACTTGATTGTACAGAAGCATCATTGCTATTATTAGCCATTATTTTTCCGGTGTAGCGGGTGTTTAGCTGTACCAATAAGTTATTTGAATTGCTATATTCAATTTTAAAATACGCCAAATTTTGTGGAACTCCAGGAAGTTTATTTCCTGTAAAAGTTTCGGAATATACTTTAAATTCATCAAATTCAAATGTACCGTGAGAAGCGGTTAAGGACATTTTCCAGTTTGAATGAGGGTGGTATTCTGTTGCTATCTCAATCCCCAATCGCCTTGTTTTCCCAGCATTGCGGTAAAAAGTTTGGTCAGGCATATTTTCCAATTCATAGGGTACGATTTCATCCTGTGTTTTTATTAAAAATCCCACTACTTCCATACGAAAACGACTGGAAGGTGTAGTAAAATAAGCGCCTATTTCGGTTTGCATGGACAGCTGAGACCTCAGGGTCGAATTAAAACCTGCGTTCCCCAAAGGATTGGCTGACAGCTCATTGAGAGTAGGGGTTTCGAATCCCGATGTAGTATTTCCAAAAAACCGCCACTGAGAATTTGGGGTGTAATGAAAAGATAGTGTAGGATTCCACGCATTTAATCGCAAAATGTTTGAGGATGGATTCAAATCTGTAAGCTGATTTTGCGCTTCGATCCAATGTGCGTCTGTTCGTATTCCCGTGGTTACTAACCATTTTTTTAGGTCGATTTCCAACATACCAAAAACTCCAACAGTTGAAAACAATTCGTTTTGATCAAGTGTTTGCGCACCTTTTAAGCCATTTAAATTTACAAATCGTTTTCTTGCATCCTTTTGATAGGCTGTTTCTATACCCAACAGCCAACGCATTTTTTTGAATGACTTCTTGGAAACGTTTACTCCCAATCCCATATGATTCCGATTCAAATCAACATACCCTCCTCGTTCGTAGGGGAGTTTCCCTAAAAAAAATCTTTTTGAGAAAAACGTGTAGGCTTCTAACTCGGTGTTATTAGCCAACAATGTTGTATAATGAAGCCCCAATTTTCCTTGCTCCACTTTTTCTTGCGAATTGAAATCTAAATTGCGATCACGAGCCTGCTGCCGATTCTGATTTACCTCTTCCAAAGTCAATCCTCCCGCATCTTTTGCATACGGACTGTAAACATAGTTGGCAACAAAACGTAGAGATTCATCGCTTGAAAGTCGTTTTACGATTTTTAGATTGGCATTTTGGCTTTTAAAGCCACTAAAATCTCTGTATCCATTGCTTTGGGTTTGGCTTCCATGAAAAATATAAGAGGTGTTTTTGGAAACTACCCCTCCTTGCAATTGGTATTTTTGAGTATCAAAAGCTCCAAGGGAAGTTCCCACTCGAAGAAAGTTTTTAGAAATATCTTCAAGGGTTTGTAACTGAATCACACCTCCAGAAGCATTTCCATAGAGCACACTTGCTACACCTCGTAAAACCTCAATACGATCTAAAATTTCGACATTGATGTTGTCAACTTGACTTTGTCCGTCTGGTGTGGTTTCAGGAATTCCGTCCACTACCACTCGTATTCCCCTAATTCCAAAAGGGGAACGCGCTCCAAAACCACGTATGGAAATTCGAGCATCTTGTGCGTAGTTATGAGTGTTTGACACAAACAAGCCGGGGATATTTCCCACATAATCCCCCAAATGCAATTCTTGAAGATGTGCGTATTGCTCATCAATTTGTTGCAAGGAAAAGGACTGAGAAATCAGATTTTTCGGATTTTTTAAACGCGCTATACTAACAGTGACTTCAGAAAGCACAATACTGTCTTGTACAATAGAAAGGTCTTGAGCACAAAGAAAGCACCCACATAATAAAAGGGTTACATTTTTTAATTGAATATTCAGCATAAAACGCTTTAAAGGTTATTCCAAATATAAATCAATTAACCCCTCGGGTGTAGTAACAGTCAGTTTTTTTTGGTTACGATCAACGGTTTGTATAAGGGAGTCAATCAAAGGAATCAAAATTTCTTTTTCATTTCGATTAATAATCATCAGCGGTTGAGCCGTTTGATCATTTATAGCAGCAAGCTTTCCAATCAGTCCGTGTTGGGTGTCAATTACATCAAAACCAATAACTTCGTGATAATAAAATTTTGATCCGTTTAGTGCGGGAAGCATAGATAGAGGAAGATATATTTCTGATTTGAGCAATGCGTCTGCATCAGATTCAGAATCAACGTCCTCAAACTTTACCCTAAGAAGGTCCGATTTATGAGCTTGAATACGTTCTACAAAAAAAGGAATCAATGCGGCTTCTTGCGAAACAAACATCGACTCCAGTTTGTAATAAGCTTCAGGCTCGTCAGTATCTAATTTGATGAGTAACTCTCCTTTGAAACTATATTTTGAAACGATTTTACCAAGATAGAAGCATTCTTCTTTCTTCATCGTTTTCAGTATTATATTTATTTTTCTTCAGCAGGAGCTTCCTCTGTAGCAGCTTCTTCAGCAGGAGCTTCTTCAGCAACTGCTTCTTCAGCAGGAGCTTCTTCAGCAGCAGCTTCCTCAGCAACCGCTTCTTCAGCAGCCGTTTCTTCGAGAAGAGCAGCTTCAGCATCTGCTTTTCTTTTGTCGCTTACTTCTTTTTCGGCGGCAAGTGCTTTTTTCTTAGCTGCATCAGCTTGTTTGTCAAGGGTAGAAATTTTGGCGTCAACTTTTGCTTCTTTTTCCACTACCCATGCTTCAAATTTAGCATCGGCTTCTTCTTGAGTGAGTGCTCCTTTTTTGACACCGTTTAACAAATGGTTTTTCAATAAAATCCCTTTGTAAGCTAAAATGTTTTTAGCAGTATCTGTGGGTTGTGCTCCATTTTGAAGCCATTGAACAGCACTGTCAGTATTTAAATCTATCGTTGCAGGGTTGGTATTTGGATTGTAAGTTCCAATTTTTTCTAGGTATCGTCCGTCTCTTTTGGAACGTGAATCGGCAGCGACAACCCAATAAAATGGTTTTCCTTTTTTTCCGTGTCTTTGTAGTCGTATTTTAACTGGCATAATGAATTAAATTTTAAAGGTCCTAAACCTTGGTTATTAATGAGGCGCAAATGTAATTTATTTTATTGAATTGGCAATGCCTTTAGGAAACAATGATAGGGTTACTTATCACATTTTATTTCGTTGATAACTTCCGATAACTCGTTTAAGGTATTTTTTTAAAAGATGCGTATTTTTATTTTTCGAAAAATATCTGAATGTTTTTAATTTTTGATACCGAAACAACGGGTCTCCCAAAGCGTTGGAAAGCACCCATTAGTGATACTGACAATTGGCCAAGGTGTGTTCAAATTGCTTGGCAGCTTCATGATCAGCATGGAGATATGGTTTCAAACAAGGAATTTATAGTACACCCTGATGGGTTCACTATTCCTTATGAATCCGAACAAATTCACGGTATTTCTACTGAGTTGGCTATCGAAAAAGGCATTCCTCTTCGTGAAGTATTGGAACATTTTCAAGCAGATTTAAATCAAACCCAATTTGTAGTTGGACACAATGTTTCGTTTGATTTGAACATTATGGGTGCTGAATTTTTCAGAGAAAATGTTGAAACGCAACTCAATTCGCTTCCAGTCCTAGACACTTGTACAGAACTAACAGCCACATTGTGTCAGTTGCCGGGTGGACGAGGTGGAAAGTATAAACTTCCCACACTTACCGAATTGTATGAATTTTTATTTCATTCTTCTTTTTCTGAAGCGCATAACGCATCAGCTGATGTTGAAGCAACTACCCGTGCATTTTTGGAATTGGTTCGTAAAAATATCATCCAAAAGGATGCTTTTTTTGAATTGCCAAACACCCTGCAAGCCAAATTTCCCGACGGAGTTCCTCTTGCGGGAATCAAACATCAAAACCTGAAGAAACTTTCGACGGATTTACAGGTTGAAGAGCAACCATCGATTGCGATTAATCAAGAAGACCTTACTTCAAATAGAGATGTTTTAGCTCATCACACATTTGTTCATCTTCACAACCATTCACAATATTCGGTATTGCAGTCAACTACACGAATTTCGGAATTGGTTGATAAAACGTCCGAATTTCAAATGCCTGCGGTTGCGTTGACCGATACTGCCAATATGATGGGAGCGTTTCACTTTGTGAAAGCTGTTCGAAACTATAATAAAAGTCTGTCTGAGGAACAGCCCGACAAAAAACATATCAAGCCCATTTTGGGATGTGAGTTTTATGTATGTGAAAACCATCTGGATCGTTCCCATCGGGACAATGGATATCAGGTTGTATTTTTAGCAAAAAACAAACGCGGATACCATCATTTGGCCAAAATGTCTTCCATAGCCTTTACAAAAGGGTTTTATTATGTCCCTCGTATTGATCGAAATATTATAGAACAATACAAAGAAGATTTAATTGTATTATCCGGTAATTTATACGGTGAAATTCCAAGTAAAATATTGAATGTTGGAGAGTCTCAAGCAGAAGAGGCTTTGCTTTGGTGGAAAGAGCAATTTAAGGATGACTTCTACATTGAACTCATGCGCCACGGCCAAGAAGATGAAACAAGGGTCAACCAAGTGTTGATTAACTTTTCTAAAAAATATGAGGTTAAATTGGTTGCCACCAACAATACATTTTACACCGACCAAAAAGATGCCAATGCACATGATATTTTGTTGTGTGTAAAAGATGGAGAAAAACAAGCGACACCCATCGGTCGAGGTAGAGGTTATCGATACGGATTGCCCAATCAAGAATATTACTTCAAATCTTCTGAGGCTATGAAAAAGCTGTTTGAAGATGTACCAGAAGCGATTGTTTCAATTTCTGAAATTCTTGATAAAATTGAAGAATACGAATTGGCAAGAGAGGTGTTGTTACCCAAGTTTGACATTCCTGACCAATTTGTGAATCCTGAAGATGAAAAAGACAAAGGCAAACGAGGCGAAAATGCATACCTCCGACATTTGACCTACGAGGGCGCAAAAGAACGCTACAAAGAACTCTCAGATGAACTTAAAGAGCGTCTCGATTTTGAACTTCAAGTAATTGAAAACACAGGATATCCAGGTTACTTTTTGATTGTGCAAGATTTTATTGCTGCTGCACGAAAAATGGATGTTTCAGTGGGGCCGGGAAGAGGTTCTGCAGCAGGGTCTGTAGTTGCTTATAGCCTAAAAATCACCAACATTGATCCCATTAAATACGATCTTCTTTTTGAGCGATTTTTGAATCCCGATAGGGTAAGTTTGCCCGATATCGATATCGATTTTGATGACGAAGGACGAAGCAAAGTGATGGACTATGTTATTGAAAAATACGGATCCAATCAAGTAGCTCAAATCATAACATACGGAACCATGGCGGCTAAATCGTCCATACGAGATACAGCCAGAGTGTTGGATCTGTCTTTAGGAGAAGCCGATAGAATATCGAAGTTGGTTCCCAATATGAAGCTCAAAAAAATATTTGGCTTGGAAGACAAAGCCTTAAAAGAAGCTCTGCGTTCGGATGAATTGCTCAAAGTAAATGAATTGAAGAATATCGCTGATGGAGATGATCTTGAGGCTCAAACAATCAATCAGGCAAGAACACTGGAAGGTTCTTTGCGCAACACGGGAATTCATGCGTGTGGTGTTATCATAACTCCTTCGGACATTACTGATTTTGTACCTGTTGCAACAGCAAAGGATTCGGACTTGTACGTTACTCAATTTGATAATTCTGTGGTGGAAAATGCAGGGCTGTTAAAAATGGATTTTTTAGGACTCAAGACATTGACCCTTATAAAAGACACGGTAAAGCTGGTTGAGTATCGTCATCAAATTCAATTAAATCCTGACGAATTTCCTCTTGATGATGAAAAGACTTACGAGCTTTTTCAACGAGGCGATACAGTAGGTGTTTTTCAATATGAGAGCGCAGGAATGCAAAAATATCTTCGAGAACTAAAACCTACTGTTTTCGAAGATTTAATTGCCATGAATGCGTTATATCGTCCAGGTCCATTGGAATACATTCCGAGTTTTGTTCTTCGTAAAAACGGTCAAGAATCTATATCGTATGACCTTGATGCGATGGAAGAATATTTAAAAGAAACCTATGGAATTACGGTTTATCAGGAGCAAGTAATGCTTCTGTCTCAAAAACTAGCTAATTTCACTAAAGGCGAAGCGGATTTGCTTCGAAAAGCCATGGGGAAAAAGATTTTTTCTTTATTGGAACAACTAAAGCCTAAATTTTTGGATGGAGGTCAATCCAACGGCCATGATCGGGAGATATTAGAAAAAATTTGGAAAGATTGGGAGGCGTTTGCTTCCTACGCTTTTAACAAATCGCACTCTACATGCTATGCTTGGATTGCATATCAAACTGCTTACTTAAAGGCTCATTACCCAGCAGAATATATGGCTGCCGTGTTGTCCAACAACATGAATGATATCAAGCAGGTCACTTTTTTTATGGAGGAGTGTAAACGCGCGAACATTCCTGTGCTAGGACCAGATGTCAACGAATCTTTTTACAAATTTACCGTTAACGACCAAAATGCTATACGCTTTGGAATGGGGGCTATAAAGGGAGTCGGTGCAAATGCTGTAGCTACTATTGTAGAAAATAGGGCAGAAAGCCCTTATAAGTCGATTTTTGATTTGGCCAAGCGTATCGATTTGCGCGCTGCTAATAAAAAATCTTTTGAAAGCCTGGTGTTGGCGGGTGGTATGGACTCTTTTAAGAATACCCACCGTGCGCAATATTTTCAAGATAGTGGAGATGGAGTTACCTTTTTAGAAAAAGTAATCAAGTATGGCGCAAAATATCAAGATAACTTAAATTCATCACAAGTAAGTTTGTTTGAAGGAAGCTCTGAAGAAGTGATTTCTGAACCAGAAATTCCACCTTGCGAACCTTGGGGAACCTTGCACGCCTTAAAACAAGAGCGAGAGGTTGTAGGAATCTATATTTCAGCTCATCCGTTGGACGATTTCAAAGTAGTTTTAAGTTCATTTTGCAACGCTTCTGTCGCTATTTTTTCAGATTTAACTCCCTTAATCAATCGCGAACTTACTTTGGGAGGTATCATAGGAGATGTTCAGCATCGGGTTTCCAAAAATGGGAAAGGATGGGCCATTTTTACTCTTGAAGATTATACGGATTCCTATGATTTTAGAATATTTGGAGAAGAATATTTGAAATTCAAACACTTTTTGGTGACGAACAACTTTGTGCACATAAAAGTTTTTGTGAAAGAAGGGTGGGTAAATCGAGAAACAGGTAAAAAAGGAGATCCTAGATTACAGTTTAATGCTTTTCAGCAGTTGCAAGACACCTTGTCGAGCACCTCCAAAAAAATAACACTTCAATTGAATATTAATGAATTTGATGAAGACCAACTCGAGAATCTGAGCGAAGTGTTGAAACTGCATAAAGGCGATCGTCCTGTGGATATTGCTTTTTTTGAAATGGAAAAGCAACTAAAATTAGTGATGCACAGTAGAAATCAAAAGGTGGCAATTACAGAAAATTTATTAACAGATTTGACAGCTTCTAATTTTCATTACAAACTGAATTAGTCATCACTTAATTTTATGAATTGATTCATAAAAACAATGGCGATGCATTATCTGCAAACAAATAAAATGTATTTTTGTATTAGAAAATTTAAAATTACTTAATATGGCTTTAGAAATTACAGACGCAACCTTTGAAGAAGTTGTGCTACAATCCGACAAACCCGTAATGGTTGACTTTTGGGCTGCCTGGTGCGGACCGTGTCGAATGGTGGGCCCCATTATCGACGAATTGAGCAACGACTATGAGGGAAAAGCAGTAGTTGGAAAAATGGACGTAGATGCCAATCAGGAGTTTGCTGCAAAATACGGTGTTAGAAACATCCCTACGGTTTTGATCTTTAAAGGTGGCGAATTGATCGGTCGTCAAGTAGGCGTTTCTCCCAAAAATGTATATGCAGAAGCATTAGACGCTGTATTGTAGGTTTTATTTTTTTGAGGTAACCAAAAAAAATACTTGTTTAAACAAAAAACGAGTGTATATTTGCAATCGCTAAACGCTAACGGTCTGGTAGTTCAGCTGGTTAGAATACCTGCCTGTCACGCAGGGGGTCGCGGGTTCGAGTCCCGTCCAGACCGCAACCACTTCTAAATTTATAACTCCTTGATTTTCAGGGAGTTATTTTTTTAGGTGGTTCGAATCCCTCCCTATTTTTAATAATATCATGTAATTAAATATAAATCAGTTGGTTATACTGATTTTTGAAAAGAGAAGTAATTAAAGTGTGTTATAATTTATCAGACCTCTACATATTGATCTTTTGAACTATCCCACTTCATTGTTATTTCTTTATCTGTAATCCAGTTCATGGTTTTATATGTACTAAATTTCTCTTCCCAATCTTTCATAAAATTAGATATTATT